>WNGE01000178.1_pt1 | contig 93884 bp, 83 predicted proteins | sample 5400651 | NCBI WGS metagenome assembly WNGE01 (sample SAMN13153370, study PRJNA577476) | soil metagenome | isolation source: 60 cm soil or saprolite under grassland replicate 2 | place: USA:California | collected 2016-06-15 | reverse complement strand
CGAAGAGTCCGACGGTCAACGCGAGTACCAGGGCGAGCAGCGTGCCCGCCATGAACAGCACGCTCAGCACACTTGCCACCAGCAGGAGCCGCCCTCGGAGGACGACCATGGCGATCGCCAGCACGAGCGCGCCGACCGCGTTGAGCACGAACAGCATGCCGAGCATGCCACCGACGCCATTGAAAACGAGGTAGAGGTGGATCCCGCCCATCGCCAGGAGCAAGATGGCGCTCAGCATCTGCCAGACAATCGGTGAGCGCTGCCCGCCATGGCGGACGCCGCCCGCCGCGGCCGGATCACGCCAGCGAGCCTCCTCGGACTTCATTGCCATGTCACTACCCTCCTTGGTACTGGTCCATGAGTAACCCCATTCGACCTGTGCGGACCGCAAGCGGCGACCTGGTACGTAGCCCCCGGACATGTGCTACACGTGATAGGTGGCGTTGCGGTTCAACCAGCCGTATCAGCGCTCAGGCCGGCAACCGCTCCGCCCGGCCGCAGGTAGATCCACTCGGGCACCTACTGGCCAGCTGTGGCGTTGCCGCGCTACCGGACCCCACCGCCCTGATCAGCACGCGCGCGCACCCGCATTCCATGAAGCCGACGGACCGCGGCGCTCACGTCCCGGCGGCGCGGTCCGCGCGCCTCAGCCGGACATACACCAGCCACCAGGCTGCGGGGCTACGGGCTAGGTCAGCACATCGTCAGGTGTTCCGCCAAAGGCGGCGGGTGCCGGGGCGGTCGGACCCGAACGGCTGGCCACGATGACCCGGGGGAGCAGCTTCGGGCGGGTGTACACCTCGGTGTGGACCAGCCCGGCGGTGGCCAGCATCCGCTCGTACTCCACCGTCGAGTACATCCGCCCGCCCTCGGTCGTGGCCAGCATGAGCAGCCCGAGCAGGGCCGCGTGCGCCTCCTCGGTGGGCGCCCGGTCGCCGGTGGTGAACCCGGCAACCACCAGCCGCCCGTCCGGCTCCAGTACCCCGGCCAGCCGGTGCAGCAGCTGGGTCGCGCGCTCCGGCGGAAAGTGGAACAGCACGTTGGCCAGGAGGATGACGTCGTACCGGCCGCCCAGGTCGACGGTGTACGCGTCGCCGGGCAGGTAGCTGACCCGGTCGGCGACGCCCCGGCGCTTGGCGTGCTGCTCGGCGACCGCGAGGACGCCGGGCCAGTCCTGGGCGTACACGCGTGCGTGCGGGTACCGCTGGGCGAGGGTGCAGCCGAACACGCCGTGCCCGCACCCGACGTCGAGCACGGAAAGCCGGTCCCGCCCGGCCGCGAAGGGTCCGAGCGCGTCGGCGACCGTTCCGGCGAGCGCGTCGGTGACGAAGGTGGTGTGCGTCGCGAAGTCCACCCAGTACGGGAAGTCCGGTGCCAGCGCGTCGACCACCGGGGTACCCCGGCGCACGGTCGCGGCGAGTTGGCCGAGTGCGTCCCATTCCAGGTCGCTCGCGGCCACCCGGGTGATCCCGCCGCAGTACCCGGGCGCGGTGCTCACCAGCAGTTCGGCGGCGCCCGGCGCGAGCGCGTACCCGTTGTCCCGCAAGGAGAGCAGGCCGATGCCGGCCGCGGAGGCGAGCAGCGGGCGCAGCGCCCGCTCCTGGACGCCGAGCCGGGCGGCGAGGTCGGCCGCATCCGCGACGCCCGAGGCGAGCGCGTCGAACAGGCCCAGCTCGATGGCCGCGCGCAGGACCGCGGTCGACTTGTACCCGGCCATCATGGTGAACAGCCGCTCTCTGGTCAGCTCCTCGGACACCCCGCCAACGTCCCGCCCCGCGGTGCAGGATCGCTTGAGTGGGACTGCACCCCGACTCCACCCCGGGCGGCGACGCTGCCCGGCATGCGGGTTCTGTTCACCACCTCGGAATGGCCGACGCACTACTTCCCGATGGTGCCGCTGGGCTGGGCGTTGCAGGCGGCCGGGCACGAGGTGCGGGTGGCCTGCCCGCCGTCGCAGACCGACTTCGTGGCGCGGGCCGGGCTGGTCCCGCTGCCGGTGATGGACGGGCCAGACCTGATGTTCAAGACCCGGCTGGCCCGCTACCGGGCGGCGCTCGCCTCGGGGCAGCCGGTGGCGCCGGGCAGCGTGCTGCACCCGGTCACCGGCGAGCCGTTGGCCCGGCTGGCGGACTTCGACCTGGGCGGGTACGCCGCCCGGTTCAAGGAACGCAACCTGCGGCTGATGCGGGACAGCTGCGACCGGGTGGTGGACTTCGCCCGGCGGTGGAGCCCGGACCTGGTGGTGTCCGACCCGCAGAACGTCGAGGGCGTGCTGGCCGCGAAGGTGCTCGGGGTACCGGCGGTGTGCCACCTGTTCGGCTCGGTCGGCACCCACGAGACCGAGCCCGGGCTGGACATCGTGCTGGAGGACCACAGCTGCTCGTTCGCCCGCTACGCCGTACCGGAGATGAGCGCCGACCTCATCGACTACGTCATCGACCCGAACCCGGTCTGCGCGGCACCCCGCAACCTGGTGCCGAGCCTGCCGGTGCGCTACGTGCCGTACAACGGCCCGGGCGGCGTCCCGGCCTGGGCTGAGCAACGGTCGGACCGGCCCCGGGTGCTCATCGCCTGGGGCACCTCGCTGACCAACATCTACGGGTCCACCGCGTTCCTGGTCCCGATGATGCTGTCGGCACTGGCCGACCTCGACGTCGAGGTACTGGTCGTCGCGAAGGAGCGGGACCGCGCGGCACTCGGGGAGCTGCCCGGCAACGCGCGGTCGCTGGACCGCTGGTGCCCGCTGCGCCTGCTGCTGCCGGGCTGTGCCGCGGTCGTCCACTACGGCAGCGGCGGCAGCAGCCTGACCGCGACGGTGGCCGGGGTGCCGCAGCTCGCCCTGACCTTCGCCGCCGAGCAGGCGATGAACAGCCGGCGGCTGGCCGCCGGTGGTTCGCTCCTGCATGAGGACGGGTTCACCGCAACGCCCGAGCTGGTCCGGGACCGGGTGGGGGCGCTGCTGGTCGATCCGGTCTACCGCGCGGCCGCCGAGGTGGTGCGGGCCCAGGCGCTGGCCCGGCCGACGCCGGTCGAGCTGGTGGACACCCTGGTCGGGATCGCGGGCGAGCGGGTCCGCGCCTTCGCCGGCGCGGCGCGGTGAGCGACAGGAGCGCGGTTGTCATCGGGGGTACCGGCTTTGTCGGCGCCACCGTGTGCGCGGTACTGCGCCAGCGGGGGTACGACGTGCTCGCCCTCGGTCGCCGTCCGGCTCCCGGGGTCGAGGTCTGCGACCTGCTCGGTACCGGTACCGGCGAGCTGGCCCGGCGGCTGGACGCGCACCGGCCGGCCGTGGTGGTCAACGCCGCCGGTGCGGTGTGGGGCTGCACGCCCGAGCAGATGCACCTGCTCAACGTTGTACTGGTACAGAGGCTGCTGTCGGCCCTACCGGAGATGCGGCACCGGGCCCGGCTGGTCCAACTCGGTTCGGTGCACGAGTACGGCGTCCAGCCCGACCGGGTACCGCTGTCCGAGACCACCCCGCCGAACCCCAACACCCCTTACGGGGCAACGAAACTGCGCGGTACCGAGGCGGTGCTCGCCGCGCCGGTCGACAGCGTGGTGCTGCGGGTGACCAACGTGCTCGGGGCCGGGGCACCGGCGGTGAGCCTGCCCGGCCGGGTGGCCGCCGAACTGGCCCGGGCGAAGGCCAGCGGCGGACCGGCCGAGCTCACGCTCTCCCCGCTGCGGGCGCACCGGGACTTCGTCGACGCGCGGGACGCGGCCGACGCGGTCCTGCGCGCCGTCCACGCGGACGTGGCCGGTGAGGTCATCAACGTGGGGCGGGGCGATCCGGTGCCGGTACGGGCGATCGTCGACGGGCTGATCGAGCTGAGCGGGGTACCCGCCACCGTGGTGGAGTCCGGCGCGCAGGAGCGCACCCGCAGCCTCGCGCTGGACTGGCAGCAGGCCGATGTGCGCAAGGCGGAACGGTTACTCGGTTGGCGACCGGTGTATTCGCTGCCGGACTCCCTACGCGCGCTGTGGGAGTCCTCCACACGTTCTCAAGTACCCGCGACGAAGCTCTGAGGCGGCGCGATGGAACCCGAGCAGTCTGCGTTCGGTAAAGGCGGTTGGTGATGGACGAACCGAAGAACGTTCTCCTGGAGGAAGTCCGCAAGTACCACCGCGAGCTGGACCAGGAGCGCGAGTTCGTGCCCGGGGTGACCCCGGTGCTCTCCTCCGGTGCGGTGCTGGACGAGGACGACCGGGCCGCGCTCGTCGAGGCCGCGCTGGATCTGCGGATCGCGGCCGGGGTCGCCTCGCGCAAGTTCGAGAGCGCCTTCGCCCGTACCTTCGGGCTGCGCAAGGCGCATCTGACCAACTCCGGCTCGTCGGCCAACCTGCTCGCGCTTTCCGCGCTGACCTCACCGCAGCTGGAGGACATGAGGCTGGTACCCGGCGACGAGGTGATCACCGTCGCGGCCGGGTTCCCGACCACGGTCAACCCGATCATCCAGAACCAGATGGTGCCGGTCTTCGTGGACATCGAGCTGGCCACCTACAACACCACCGTGGCGCGCATCGAGGCGGCGATCGGCCCGAAGACCAAGGCCATCATGGTGGCCCACTCGCTGGGCAACCCGTTCGCGGTGGCCGAGGTGGCCGCGCTCGCCGAGTCGCACAACCTCTTCCTCATCGAGGACAACTGCGACGCGGTCGGTTCGCTGTACCAGGGGAGGATGACCGGCAGCTTCGGCGACCTGGCCACAGTGAGCTTCTACCCGGCGCACCACCTGACCATGGGCGAGGGCGGCTGCGTGCTGACCGGCAACCTGGCGCTGGCCCGGATCGTCGAGTCGATGCGCGACTGGGGCCGGGACTGCTGGTGCGAGCCGGGCGAGGACAACCGTTGCATGCGCCGCTTCGACTACCAGCTGGGTACCCTGCCGCGCGGGTACGACCACAAGTACATCTTCAGCCACATCGGGTACAACCTGAAGTCCACCGACCTGCAGGCCGCGCTAGGTCTGAGCCAGCTGGGCAAGCTGCCCCAGTTCGGCGCGGCCCGCCGGCGCAACTGGCAGCGGCTGCGGGAGAGCCTGGACGGCACGCCCGGCCTGTTGCTGCCCGAGCCCACCCCGGACAGCGACCCGAGCTGGTTCGGCTTCGCCATCACGGTGCTGCCGGACGCCCGGTTCAGCCGGGGCGAGCTGGTCGACTTCCTGGAGGGGCGGCGGATCGGTACCCGCCGGCTGTTCGGCGGCAACCTCACCCGGCACCCGGCGTACCACGGCCGGCGGTTCCGGGTGGTCGGCGACCTGGCCAACAGCGACATCGTCGCGGAGAGCACCTTCTGGATCGGGGTGTACCCGGGACTGACCGCCGAGATGATCGACTATGTGGTCGCCTCGATCAAGGAGTTCGTCGCGAAGCACGCCTGAACCGAAGCACGCCTGAACCCTGGAGAGCCGGGTGCAGCCAGGGCATAGTGGGCGCATGGGCAGGCCGATCCCGCCGGACCGGTACCCGATCACGCCGCGCCGCCTGTCCAGGAAGGCGGTCATCGCCGGGGTGGTCTGCACCGTCCTGCTCGCCGTGATCTGCCTCTCCGGCCTGGTGCTGTCGATGTCCGCCAGCGGTGGCGCCAAGCCGGTGGGTACCTCCTCGACCCACCCGGCACAGTCACCGGCGGCGAAGCCGAGCCAGCCGCCGGTGGCGAAGCCGACCCGGACCGCCGCGACGGCGCAGACTCCGACGGCGGTACCGGAGACCGTGACCATGCCCGACGTGGTGGGGCTCAACGCGGCCGCGGTCGAGGATCAGCTGCACCGGCTCGGCCTGCGCAACCTGCGGTTCGTCTCGGGCGACAAGCGTTACCTGATGGTCCTTGTGCTGCACAACTGGACGGTCACCAGGCAGTCGGTGGCCGCCGGTACCCGGGTGGACAAGACCGCCCCGATCGTGCTCACCTGCGTCAAACCCTGAGCAGACGTTCGAGCCAGAGTCGAGGGCTACTGGCGAGTATGGATCGATGTTCAACCAATTCTGGGCGGTACGGCTGTGCGGGCCGGTGGACCGCGAGGCACTCGGCCGGGCGGTGTCCATTGTGGACGGTGGTGACGCGGCTACCATCGCGGACGCGCTCGAACGGTTGGCGACCGGGGGCGGCACCCGGCTGTACCGGCTGGCCGACGACGTACACGTGCTGGGGGGCACCGGCGCCGGCGTACCCCCGCTGGACCGGCTGGCCGGGTCCTACGCCGCGGCGGTCGACGGCCGTGCCCCCGTCCTCGCCGATCCGCCCGCCCCGGCACCTGACGACCCGCAGTTCTGGCGGGACCGGCTGGCCGACCTGCCCCGGCTGGACCTGGTGACCGATCGGACCCGGCCAGCCAGCGCGCCCTACCGCGCCGCCTTCGCCGTGCACCACCTCGCGTCGCGGGGGATCGAGGCGCTCGCCCGGGCCAGCCACGCCCCGGTGCCGGCGGTGCTGCTCGCCGGGCTGGTCGCGGTGCTCGCCCGGTACACCGGCGAGGAGGACGTGGCGCTGGCCGCGACGCTGCCGGCGGGCGGCACGACCGTGGTGCGGGTGGCGGTCGAGGAGAAGCTGAGCTTCGCCGAGCTGGTCCAGCGCTGCCTGGCCGCGGTGGTCGAGGTGGCCTGGCAACCCACCGTGCCGGCGGCGCTGCTGTACCCGGCCGGCGAGCCGGCGCGCTGCCCGGTCTCCCTCGGCATGCCGCCGGCCCCGGCGACCGGTGCGGGGGTACGGTTCGAGCTGCTCACCGCCGGGCCGGTCGGGCTGGCGCAGGACATCGCGGTACAGGTGACGGACGCCGTCGACGGGCTGGACTGCCAGGTCCGCTACGCCGCCGACCTGTTCGCGGCCAGCCGGATCGACGCGCTGCTGCGGCACTGGCAACGCGCCCTGCACGCCGCCGCCCGCGACCCCGCGATCGCGCTGGCCCAGCTGCCCCTGCTCGACGAGGCCGACCAGGCCGAGCTGCTGGCCCGCGGGCAGGGCCCGGCGCTTCCGGTACCCGAGGCCACCCTGCACGGGCTGGTCTCGGCGCGGATGCGGGCCGATCCGGCGGCGGTGGCGGGAGTCTGCGACGGCGTCGAGCTGAGCTACGGCGAGCTGGACCGGCGGTCGGCCGCGCTGGCCCGGTTCCTGCGGGCCGCCGGGGTCGGCCACGAGGACGTCGTCGCGGTGGTACTCGACCGGGGGCTGCACACGCTCGTGGCGATGCTCGGGGTACTGCGCGCCGGGGCGGCGTACACGCCGGTCGATCCGGCCTTCCCGGCGGAGCGGATCGGCTTCGTGCTACGCGACGCGGGTACCAACGTGGTGCTCACCCGCGCCGCGCTGGCCGACGCCGTCCCGTCCGTCGAGGGGGTACGGGTCGTCCGGCTGGACGTCGACCTCCTTGACGGTCCGCCGATCGAGGAGGTGGCCGGCCCGGACTCGCTCGCCTACGTGCTCTACACTTCCGGCTCCACCGGTACCCCCAAGGGGGTCCAGCTGGAGCACCGGGCGATCGTGAACTACCTGACCTGGATGGTCGGCGAGTGCCGGATCGGTCCGGACAGCCGGATGCTGCACGCCTGCTCCCCGGTGTTCGACCTGGCGGTCGGCGAGGTCTTCGCGGCGCTGACCTCCGGTGCCCGGGTCGTGGTGGCCACCAGGGACGAGGTGCTCAGCCCCGGTACGCTCACCGGCCTGATCGCGGCGCACCGGGTCACCCACTCGTTCACCCCGCCGACCCTGGCCAGCCTGGTCGACCCGGCGTCCTGCCCGGACCTGCGCACCGTGCTGGTCGCCGGGGAGCCGCCGGCGCCCGAGCTGATCCACCGCTGGCTCGCCGCCGGCGCCCGGGTGATGAACCTCTACGGGCCGGCCGAGGCGGCCATCTCGGTCACCTGGTTCGACTGCCGGCCGGAGCGCTTCGGCTCGTCGGTGCCGATCGGGAAGGTGATGCCCAACCGGCTGGCCCGGGTACTGGACCGGCACGGCAACCTGGCCCCGGTCGGGGTACCGGGGGAGCTGGTGCTCGGTGGACTGGGCATCGCGCGCGGGTACCTCAACCGGCCCGAGCTGACCGCGGAGCGGTTCGGCACCGACCCGTACGGGGACCGGCCGGCGTACCGCACCGGGGACCTGGTCCGCTGGAACCCGAACGGGGACCTGGAGTTCCTCGGCCGGGCGGATACCCAGATCAAGCTCAACGGGCTGCGCATCGAGCTGGGCGAGATCGAGGCGGTGCTCGCCGGGCATCCGGACGTGGCGGGCGTCGCGGTCACGGTACGCACCGACCACGGCCCGCCCCGGCTGGTCGGGTACGTGGTCGGGCGGGACGGGCGCGGCCCGGTACCCGCCGAGCTGCGCGAGCACGCGGCCAGCCGGCTGCCGGCGTACATGGTGCCGGCCGGGTTCGTCACGCTGGACCGGCTGCCGCTGGGCGCCACCGGGAAGGTGAACCGCACGGCGCTGCCCGCGCCCGCGCCGACCCGCCCCGAGCTGCGCACCCGCTACCGGGCTGCGGAGTCCCCGCGCGAGCAGGCCCTCGCCGAGCTGGTCGCCGAGCTGCTCGGGGTCAGCCCGGTCGGCGCCGACGACGGCTTCTTCGAGCTGGGCGGCAGCTCGCTGGACGCGGCCCGGCTCTGCGCCCGGCTGGGTACGCGGTGGCACCGGGTGGTACCGGTGTCGCAGGTGTACCGCACGCCGACGGTGGCCGGGCTGGCCGGGTGGTTCGAGCTACCCGCGCCGGCGCCGGCCGTCGTGCCGACGCCCGGCGCCGGCGCCGTGCCGTTGCCGCTCAGCCAGGCCAACCTGGTCCTCGGACCGGCCCTGCTGGTCTGCCCGATGACCTGGTGGCTGGCGGGGGAGCTGGACGTCCCGGGGCTGGTCGCGGCGCTCGGTGACGTACACCGCCGGCACCAGGCGCTGCACGTCCGGTACCTGGCCACCGAGCCGCCGACCGCGCGGGTCCCGGACCGCCCGGGGGAGCCCGAGGTGCACATACTGCCGCCCGCGCCGGACGACGCGACCGCGCTGCGGATGCTCGACGAGGTGGCCCAGCAGCCGCTGGTGCTGACCGAGGGGCAGGTCTGGCGGGCGGTACTGGTGCCGACCGCGCGCCCCGACCGGTACCTCTTCGGGCTGGGCATCCACCACGCGGCCAGCGACGGCTGTTCCCAGCCGATCCTGGCCCGGGATCTCGGGCACGCGTACGCCGCCCGGCGGCTGGGGCACGCACCGGTGTGGCAGCGGCCGGCTCCGGCGCTCGCCGAGGTGGCTCAGGACACAGTGGACGCTCGGGCCGGGGTCGACCTGGCCGCGCAGCGCGCCTTCTGGCTCGAGGTCCTGCGGACCCTGCCCCGGATGGCGCTGCCGGGCCTGGCGCGCGGTCCGCTGCCGGAGTGGGGTCCCAAGGCCGGCCGGGTGTTCCGGGTACCGGCCGAGCAGGTACGCGCCTGGGACGGGTACGCCCGCGCCGCCGGGATGACCCGGTTCGGGTACCTGGTCGCGGTCTTCGGCCAGGTGCTGGCGCGCATCACCGGGCAGCGCGAGGTGGCCATGATGGCACCGGTCGCGCTGCGCGGCAGCGCGGTACTGGACGCGGCGGTGTGCTGCCGGATGGACGCGGTGTGCCTGCGGATGCGGGTACCCGACGGCGGGAGCGCGCCGGACTGGCTGGAGCTGGCCGCCCGTACCGTCAACGACGCGATGGCCAGGCAGGACCTGCCGTTCGGCGAGGCGGTGACCGCGGTCGCCGAGGTACGGCCCGACCTGCACGTGATCCTGAGCCTGCCCACCTTCCTGTACCAGGACGTCGAGCCGCCGGCCCTGGACCTGGCCGGGTGCGCCACCGAGACGGTCGAGGACGAGCTGGCCAAGGAGGTACCCACGCCGTTGACCGTGGAGGTCTTCGGCGGCGCGGAGGGGCTGCGGGTACGGGTCACCATCCGGACCGACCGGGCACCCGTGGAGCTGGCCGAGCGGATCGGCACGGAGTTCCTCCGGGTGCTCGCGGAGGGCCCGGAGCGCGGCTGATCCGCTGGCGTACCAACCTGCGTACCAACGAAGAAGGCCCGGATCCCCGGGCCTTCTTCGTTGACCGGCGTCAGTGCCGGTTGATGAGCACGATGACGATGATGACGACCGCGACGATGGCCAGGCCCCAGAGGGCGCCCTTCCGTCCCCCGCCGCTCCCGCCCGGGACGAACGTGCCGCCCCCACCAGAATCCCCACTGTGCACTCCGGGCTCCTTCCCGTCGGTCAGTCCATTCACGGTAGCGAATGAGCTGTAGACCGGCCACCGGACTCAAGCCGGGCTGTAGCCGTACCGAGCAATATCTGTGCCGCGAAGCCGACAGAGCGGTACGGAACGCGAGGAGTCCAGGTGACGAGATTCCTGATGGCCACCCACGGAACCGACGGCGATGTCCTGCCTTTCATCCGCTTCGGCCGGGTGCTGCGCGAGCGCGGCCACGAGGTCGTCCTGCTCAGCCACGCGCACTACGCGGGACCGGCGGGCCGGGCCGGGCTGCAGTTCGTCGGGGTGGACACGGTCAGCGAGTTCGAACGCAACCTCGCCGACACCGGTGACCTCGTGGACGCGGTCGAGTCCGCGCAGCTGCGCCGGTTCTTCGATCGCAACGACCTGTTCAGCCAGCTGCGGGTGGAGTGCGCCGAGCTGGTCAGCCGGGCCCGGCCGGGCGAGACGGTGCTGGTCGGGCGGTGTACCTCGGACATGTCGGTACTGATCGCGGCCGAGCTGCTCGGCGCGCCGCGGGTCTCCGTGGCGATGGCCCCGTTGCAGTACCTCGCCCTGGTCGGCGGCGCGGCGGCCACCTTCCGGGAGATGGCGGGCGACGGGGTCGACGAGGTACGGGCCGGGTTCGGGCTCGGTCCGGTCGGCGACTGGCTGGCCTGGCTGGGTACCGCCGACGTGCACATCGGGCTCTGGCCGCGCTGGTTCGACCTGGCCGGGTACCCGTCGCCGTACGGGTGGCGGCTGACCGGGTTCGCCTTCCCGGACGAGGACGAGGAGGCCGGCCTGCCGGACGAGGTGGCCGGGCTGCTCGCCGGGCCGGTGCCGCCGGTACTGGTCAGCGGGGGTACCGGCCGGATGCTGCACGGGCAGTTCTACCGGGTCGCGATCGAGGCGTGCCGGCTGGTGGACCGGCCGGCGCTGCTGGTGGTACGGCACCCGGACCTGGTCCCGCGACCGCTGCCGGAGCGCGTCACCTGGGTACCCCGGCTGGCGTTCCGGGACGTGATGCCGCGCTGCGCCGCGGTGGTACACCACGGTGGCATCGGTACCCTCGCCCGCGCGCTCGCCGCCGGTACCCCGCAGGTCATCCTGGCGCACGGGGTGGACCGCCCGGACAACGCGCAACGGCTGGCCCGACGCGGCGTGGCGGCCTGGTTGCCGGCCGAGCGGTGGGCCGCCGACCAGGTCGCCGGGCCGCTGTCCACCGCACTGGCCAGCGGGTTCGCCGGGCCACCCGGTCCGGTCGACCCGAGGGCCGCTCTGGTGTCCACAGTGGACGTCATCGAGCGGGTTGGGGACCGGCTCGCGGCCACCGCCCGTTGAGCCTGCCGCCACACTCCGAAACGACTCGCCGGTATCGCAAGATTGGCACACATGTTCTCGCGTGTCGGTTCGCGCCGTGCCGGAGGGGGTTGCTAGCTTCTCCGACAGCAATCGTGCCGGCTCACGTTCATCGATATAAGCGGCAGCTGACCAACCCGGATGGAGCCCCATGTACGACGTGTCGCCGAGCCGGCGGGCTGACCTGCCGCTGGCCGAGGGGGAGCTGGACGCCGACCTGAAGAAGGCGGTCCGGCGCATCTCCTGGATCCGCCAAGGCTTCTATGTTGTCGTCCTGCTGGTCGCGCTGGCCGGGCAGGTATCCGGCGCGGTCGAGGCGCTGCACATCCAGCTCGCCTGGGCGATCCCCGCGGTCGCCGCACTGGAGCTGGGCGGCATCGTGGTGCTGGCCAACGCCGACGTGCGGCGCCGGCTGGGCGAGCGGGCGACCCTGTCCCGGCTGCTCTCCGCGGTCATCGCGGCGGCGGCGGTCGCGTTCAACTGGATCGCGCACGCCAACCACCTCATGGGCGCCTTCTTCGCCGGCATGTCCGCGCTCGGCTACCTGGTCTGGTTGATGCACACCGAGAACCAGCGCCGGGACCGGCTGCGGGCCAAGGGCAACCTGCCGCCGACCAGCCCGGCCTACGAGGTCGTCGCGCACTGGCTGCGCCACCCCTGGCTGACCCTGCGGGCCAAGTCGCTCGCCAAGGCGAATCCCGGCCTCGGGCTCTACGACTCGCTGGCCGCGGCCCGGGCCGAGGTCCGATGGGAGCGCCGGCACTCGGCCATCTCCAAGGTGCTGCACCGCAAGATCCGCTCCGCGGTCGACCCGGCCACCGCCGACATCGCCGTGGCCGTCTACGACCTGGAGGAGATCGCCGCCCGGCTCACCAGCAACGCGGACTACGAAGGGCTGACCGCGCTGATCGCCGCGGATCTGGCGCCGGCTCGGCTGGGCGTGGACAGCGGAGTGGATACGCCTCCCGGGCGCCCGGCGATCCGCGGCCCCGAGCCGACCGAGCCGACCCGCCGAACCGAATCCGCCGCGCGGCCACCGGTCCAGGCGACTCCGATCCAGGCGACTCCGATCCAGGCGACTCCGATCCAGGCGACCGTCGGCCCGGTCGACGAGCCGGCCCCGGTACTCACCCCGGCGGCCCGCCGTCACCTGGAGGGCCTGCTGCCCCGGGGTCGGCAGAACGGGCGGACTCCGGAGGTGGAGGCGGTCGTGACCCGCGCCAGCGGCACTCCGTCCACAGTGGACAGTGAGCCGGCGGCGCAGGAGCAGCCGCTGCCGTTGGAGCTGACCCGCACCGGCAACGACGCCGACCGGCCGGCGTTGCCTGCGCCGGCCAGGCCACGCGGCCGGCGCGACCTCTCGCTGCGCAGCCGGGTGCACGCCACCCTCGACGCGCAGGTACCGGCGGGGGACGTGCGCGACGAGGCGGAGCTGCTGGAACTGGTCTCCGACGCGCTGGAGCTCACCGAGGTCGAGCGGTTGACGGCTTCGACCTATGTGCAGAGCTGGCGGAAGGATGTGGAGAACGGCCGGGGCACCGCTGCCCTGGGCAGCCGCAACCTGCACGCGTTCCTGCCCAGCGCCTGACGGGTCAGGGGCGGCCCGGCCCCGGGGCGGCCAATCGGTAACCCACGCCGTGTACCGACTCGATGAGGCCGGGCGAGTCCAGCTTCTGCCGCAGCGACGCGACGTGTACGTGCAGCGTCCGGCGGGTGTCCGGCCAGGTGGTACGCCAGATCTCGCTGAGGATCTGTTCGTGTCGCAGGACCACACCGGGCTGCCGGGCCAGCATGGTGAGCAGGTCGAACTCCTTGCGCGTCAAGGCGACCGCCCGACCGCCCACCTCGACCGAGCGTTGCGTGGGGTCGATGTGGATCTCGCCGACCGAGACCGGGCTCAGGTCCTCCAGCTCCTCTTTCTCCTGGTGCGCCGCCACGCTGGCGGCCGCGGCCGAGCCGTACCGGCGGCTGACCGCGTGGATCCGGGCGATCAGCTCGGCCAGGTTGTACGGCTTGACCAGGTAGTCGTCGGCACCCAGGTTGAGCCCCTGTACCCGGGACTCGAAGTTGGACCGCGCGGTGGTCATGATGATCGGGGTGCCGCTGACCCGGCGGATCCATTCGCAGACGTGGAACCCGTCGTGGTCGGGTAGGCCGAGGTCGAGCAGGATCACGTCCGGACGGTGCCGCAGCAGGGCCAGCGCGCCGGCCCCGGAGCGTGAACAGAGAACCTCGAAGCCGTGTCGGCGCAACGCGGTGCCCAGCGCCGCCATCACCCGCTCATCGTCCTCGACTACGAGCAACCTCACCGGAACCTGCCCCCATCGCTGTGCCGTCCACGCACGTCGGTGCGCGGTCGGCTGGCGGGCCCGCCAGTTCGTTGGCGGACCACAACGAGGAGTCACGGTGAGCTATCGACTATAATCGATGCAGCTCGGTTCCTCGGCGCCTCCCCATCGCGCCGTCGATTGTGCCAAGGGTAATCGGGTGAGGCATTGGCGCGATCGGGTCGACAATGCTCACCCGATCGAACTAGGTGCGTAGCGATGTATCCAGATCGGTCATGGTCTGCGGGTCGCCGCCAACCACTCTGGACGGCCGGCCAGGACACCTGATCCCGGCGGTCAATGCCCGCTCGGCCGTTACCGTTTCCGGCTGCTCTCCGGAAAGTGTGGCTATAGCGGAAAGTGCGGTTATAGGAAGGAGAATGTCCGGTCGTCGGGAAGGTGATTGTCCGGAAAATTTTAGGCACCAAATAATGCCGGACATGACCCGCGCGGCCACCGGCGACGAACCGGCCATCGGATGGCTGTTCGGCATCGCCGGCAAGTTGGTGACCACGGCGGCTTTCCGGGTAATCGACGAGTACGAGATCAGCCCGACCGGGCTGAGCGTACTGATGATCCTGTGCCTCGAGGACGGCTTGAAGTCGACCGAGGTGGCCGCCCGGATCTCCTGCACACCGGCCACGCTGACCTCGGTCGCGACCACCCTGGAGCGCGCCGGCCACCTGCGCCGGCAGGTCTCCGGCACGGACCGGCGGGTGGTCGAGCTGCACATCACCCGGACCGGCCGGCGCCGGGCCGAGCTGGTCCGGGACAAGCTGGACGCCTGGTACCGCGAGATGTTCAGCTTCCTGTCCACAAAGGACGAACAGGTGGTCCGCCCGTTCCTCACCGAGACGATCGCGCGCTTCTCCACCCCGACATAGCCGGTGCCCGGCCGGCCGGGGCACCGAGCAGGGCTCAGCTGACGGCGGGTGTTGGCACCAATCCGGGAGTACGCCGGATCCGGCCCGCCGTACCGTGATTCGCACGAGAGCCCGGGTCCACGGGCACCGACCTGAGGGAGCACCGTGATGCTTGAGCACCCGTACATCGACTTCGACGGCGACGGCCACCCGGACAGCTATGACACCGTGGCGGACAGCCACGGCCACTATGCCTTCCTGCACGAGGACGGCCATGGCCACATCGACGCGATCGCCTACGACCACAACGGTGACGGGCTGATCGACGACATGGTGGTGGACAAGAACCACGACGGGACCATGGACCACGTGCTGCACGACAGCAACCACGACGGGTACATGGACACCGAGTCGCCGTACGGCACCGGGCCGCACGGGGCGCTCCAGCACCCGCACATCGACTTCAACGGTGACGGCCACAACGACCAGTACCAGACCTTCCAGGACGGGTACGGCAACCAGCTGTACACCCACACCGACGCGCAGCACCACGTCGACTACGTCGCGGTGGACCACAACCACGACGGCCGGATCGACGAGATGTACGCCGACGAGGACCACGACGGCCACCTGGACCACCGGCTGTACGACACCAACGGCGACGGCTACATGGACCACTCCGTGTCGGTCTGACACCCCCGAGCGTCGATCTGACACCCCGAGCGTCGGTCCGACACCCTGAGCCGAAGTCCCGCAGCGCCCTCCTGGGTGTGCGCTGCGGGACTTCGTCATTCCGCTGCGTCAGTTGCGACGGATGTCTATCCTCACGGGAGTCTGGCGGCCCAGGAAGGAAGATCATGCGTAGCGCTCTGTTCGCGGCGGAGAACATGGAGAAAGAGTCCACCCAGCCCGGGATGCGACTGCAGAACTCCAAGATGCTCAAGATCGAGCTCAACGGCGAGATGATGGCCCGTACCGGCTCGATGGTGGCTTACCAGGGACAGGTGCAGTTCCACGCGCTCGGCGCGGGCGGGATGGGCAAGTGGCTCAAGTCGAAGCTGACCGGCGAGGGCGTACCGCTGATGCGGCTGACCGGCCGGGGTGACGTGTTCCTGGCCGACCGCGCGGCCGACGTCCACCTCATCGACATCGAGCCCGGCGACGCGATCACCATCAACGGCGCCAACGTGCTCGCCTTCGACTCGGGCGTGCAGTACGACATCCGGATGGTGCAGGGGCTGGGGATGTTCTCCGCCTCCGGCATGTTCAACTGCGTGTTCACCGGACAGGGCCGGATCGCGATCACCACCAAGGGCACCCCGGTCGTGCTCACCATCGACCAGCCGACGTTCGCCGACCCGCAGGCGGCCATCTGCTGGTCGGCCAACCTGCAGACCGGCTACCACCGGGCCGACACGCTCGGACTGGGTACGCTGCTCGGCCGCCGTACCGGCGAGGCGTTCACGATGAGCTTCGCCGGGCAGGGCTTCGTGGTGGTGCAGCCCTCCGAGGAGTTCGCCGGCGGCATGGTCAGCGGCACCGGCCAGGGTGGCGGGCAGCAGAACCAGGGCCTGCTGGGCGGCCTGCTCGGCGGCTGAGCCCGGGGCTGGCGCTCCCGGCCCGGCCCGGCGTTGCCCGGCCGGGCCGGCTCAGTACCGGCTGAGCGCGGCCGCCGGCGCCATGACGATCCGGGGCGCCGCACCAGGATCCAGCCAGCGCAGCACCTTGACCAGGTCGGTCTGGGCCAGCGCGAGGCAGCCCAGCGTGCTGCGGCCGACCGAGACATGCAGGAAGATGCCGCTGCCCCGGGCCGGGTCGGCGGGTACCACCGGGATGTTGTAGTTGATCACCGCCAGGTAGGTGTACTGCGGGGTGGTGCGCCACAGCGCCTCGCTCCCGCCGCCCGGGTCGGCACCGTGCACGAAGCTGTTGTACCCGGGCGAGGCGACGTTCTCGTTCCACCAGTCGTCGGTGACCAGTCGGTGGTAGGCGTACCGGACGCCGGGGTTGCCGGCGATGCCGTACATCGTGCCGCCGATCCGGTAGACCCCGGTCGGCGTGGTCAGGTCGCCCTCCACCTTGTGGTCGCTGAAACCGTTGCCGCCCAGGCGCATCGCCATCTTCCCGAAAACCGGCCGCCAGACCCCGTCGACCTTCTGGAAGGTCTCCACCGTGCCGGTCGAGGTGCCGTAGCCGGCCGCGTACGCGACGATCACCTGCCGGGTGGCGGTCGGCAGGGTGTGCAGCCGGGACGCCAGGTTGTCCGGCTTCGGTGCCGCGGCCGGCCGGGGGCTCGACGGGCGGGCCGCCGGCTTCGGCGCGCTCGCCGACGGGCTGGGCGACGGGGACGGGCTCGGCGACGCCGACGGCACCGGGGTGGGGGAGTCGGTGTCCACCAGGATTTCCGGGATCGGGTCGGATGCGGCCTGCGCCGCCGGTGGGGCCGGCTGGAGCAGCACCGCGTCGGCGACCAGCAGGAGGGGCAGGGCGCCGACCGCGATCGCGAGCAGCGGCGTCCACGGTGCCCTCACGGCTGAGACCCTACCAAGCCGGGCGGCGTGGTCCGGGTACCGCTGAATTAGGGTGTCGGGGTGAGAGCGACGGGGCTGGGCCTGGCCGCGCTGGTTGCGGTGGTCCTCGCCGGCTGCGGCCCGCGGACCGCCCCGGTCTCCGTGCCACCCTCGCCGTCGGCCGCCGCGCCGGTCACCGCGGCGTCGCCGGCCGGCGCGCCGTCATCGTCCCCGCCGCCGACCTTCGGGGGTACGGCGAGGCCGGCCACCGCCGCCGACGTCCCGCACAGCTGGCACCCCGGCTGCCCGGTCGGCCCCGATCAGCTGAGCCTGCTGCGGCTGAGCTACTGGGGCTTCGACGACCGGCCGCACACCGGCACGATGGTGGTACACCGGTCAGTCGCCGACCAGGTGGTGCGGATTTTCGGCATGCTCTACCGGGAGCGCTTCCCGATCCGCCGGATGCAGCCCGTCGATGTCTACGGTGGCAGCGACCCGGACTCGATGGCCGACGACAACACCTCCGGCTTCAACTGCCGGTACGCCGTGGCCAGCGGCCCGCCGAAGTGGTCCGCGCACGCCTACGGCAAGGCGATCGACGTGAACACCGTGGAGAACCCCTACCTGTTCGGTACCCAGGTGCTCCCGCCCGCCGGCCGGGCCTACCTGGACCGTTCGAAGTACCGACCCGGCATGGCGCTACCGGGCGGCCTACTGGTCACGGCGTTCGCCGCGCTGGGCTGGAAGTGGGGCGGCGCCACCACCTCCTCCCCGGACTACCAGCACTTCAGCACGTCCGGCGGTTGATCAGGGTGGGCCACTCGTTGCGGGCCGACGCCGTCGGCGGCTCCGACGGGCGGCGCGGGTTGTAGCCGGTGCTGTGCTCGCCGGTCGGCAGCGGTACCGGCTGCGCGTGACCGTCGTCGGTGTCCAGCGAAGACCAGAGGCTGCTGGGCCTGCGTCGTATCGGCATCATCGCCGTCTCCTTTCCGCCGGGCCGAGCGGAGTCACGCACACTCTTGCCAGGCAGGGGCGGCGCAAACATCCGTCAGCTGGCCAGTTCGCGCGGCCCGCCCGGCCGGCCCGTAAGATCCGGACGCCACCGCCGGCCGGTCGGTGCGACACATCGACCGAGGACGTTGCGCCTGCCTGGCACGCTGAGGCCGGGTCATCTGGTCAGGAAGGACAGCGATGCTGGTTACCCCGCGGGTCCGGGCCCTGCTCGGCGGTGTCGGCGTGGTGGCGGTCACCGGCGCGCTGCTGCTGGCCGGCGCGCACGGTGGATACCCGGCCACCCGGCCCCGGCTGCTGTCCGGTGGCGCCTGGCTGGTCTCCACCCAGGTCGGGCAGGTGACCCTGCTGGACGGCTCGTCCGCCGAGGTGGCCGCGCAGGTCCAGGTCGCCGCGCCGGGTACCCGCCGGCTGGACGTGGTACAGCAGGGGGCGAACGCGTACGCGGTCAACCGTGCGGCCGGTTCGGTCCGGCGGGTCGACGGTGCCACGTTCACCGTCTCCGCACCGGCGACTCCGCTGCCCGAGGTCGGTGAGGGGCTGCGCGCCCTGGCCGCGCCCGGCGTGCTGTACGCCCTGGACTCCGCGCGCGGCGTACTCGCCAGTGCGGACCCGTTGACGCTGGCCACCCGTACCGCCCCGGTCCCGCTGGCCGCCCCGGTCACCGGCCAGTCCGCGGTGCTCGACGAGGCCGGCCGGCTCTGGGTGCTCGACGGCACGAGCGGCGGCCTGGCCTGGATCGACCACGGCAGGCGGCGCACCCGGCCAGGGCTGGCCGGGCCGGACGCGGTACTCGTGCTGGCCGGTGGCGCCCCGGTGGTTGTCGACCTGTCCCGGCACGTCGCGTTGAGCCTGGACCCGGACAGCGCGGACACCCGGCGTACCACCGACCTGGATCTGCGCCCGGACGACCGGGTCCAGGTCAGCGGGTCCCCGGGCAACGCCCGGATCTACCTGGTCGGGGCCCGCGGCCTGCTGACCGTCTGCGAGTTGGCCGCGCCGACCTGCGCCACGGCCGTACCACTCTCCGGCGAGCTGGGCGCCGCGGTGGAGAGCGGCCGCCTGGTGTTCGTCCCGGACTACGCCACCGGCCGGGTCTGGGTGGTCGACCTGGACCGCAACCAGGTGGTGGCCCGGCCGCCGGTGCTCGACCCGCATATCCGGTTCCAGCTGGTGAGCCGGGACGGGGTGGTGTTCTTCAACGACCCGGACAGCGAGCACGCCGGGGTGATCCGGCTGGACGGCAGGGTGGAGCCGGTGTCCAAGTATGACCCGCAGCGCCCCGGCACCGGGTCCGGCACGCCCGGCCCCGCGCCGACCACCGCGCCGACGACCGCGCCGACGACGAGGCCGTCCGGACCCGACGGGCCCAGGCAGCCGCAGACTCCGACCCCGACGGGGCCCACCACCCCCAGCCGGTCGCCGTCGCCGGACCCGCCCGGCGCGGCCGTACACATCGAGGTGGACAACGCCGCCCCGCACACCCGCGACCTGGTCCACCTGCACGTGGCCAGCGACACCGGGCCGGACCCGGTCGCGGCGGTGTGGAGCTTCGGCGACGGTACCTTCGCCGCCGGTACGCGGGTCGAACAGTTCTGGAAGGCCGCCGCCGTATACCGGGTGACCGTCCAGGCCACGCTGCCGGGCGGGCAGCGCGCGGTGGCCTCGGTGGTCATCACGGTCACCGACCCGCCGAAGGTCACCGGCCACCTGAACGTCACGGTGAACAACGCCGGTGGTACCGGGCACGTCACCAGCCAGCCCGCCGGGATCAACTGCCCGCCGGCCTGCGGCGCGGACTTCGCGGCGGACTCGTCGGTGGTGTTGACCGCCCGGCCGGGTACCAACTCGAAGATCAGCGGCTGGGGTGGTACCGGCTGCGCCACCGCCGGCAACGCCACCACCTGTACCGTCACCGTCCCGGCCGGCGGGATGGACGCGTCCGTCGACTTCGGCTTCCAGTCGGTGCTGCGGGTCAGCGTCAACGCCGGCGGCAGGGTCACCGGTGGCGGCATCAACTGCCCCGGGACCTGTAGCTTCAGCTACGACTCCGGACTGCCGGTCACCCTGTCCGCGCAACCGGACACCGACTTCACCTTCGCCGGCTGGGGCGGCGACTGCGCGGGCGCCGGCGGCTGCTCGTTCGGCATGACCCGGGACCACAACGTCTCGGCCCGGTTCCGGCTGCGCGCGCCCGGGCAGCTGCTGCCCGCCGACGGCAGCGTGTTCCCGCCGATGCCGACTGACAGCCAGGCGCTGCTGGTGTGGGAGAGGCTGACCGGCGCCACCCAGTACGAACTGGAGATCCAGCCGACCGTCGGCGGGGTGGCCACCGGCGGCGCGACCGTCACCCGGGGCACCACCGACCACTTCCGCTACACCTGGACCTGCGGGGCCCCGGCGGACGGCGCGCGCTGGCGGGTGGCCGGCGTCGCCGCCGACGGTACGGTCGGCCTGCGCAGCGGTTGGCGGTCGATCTCCTGCAAATAGGGCTGGCCGACCCTTCATGAGAATCGCGGGAGGCGTCGAGGCTAGACCTCGGATCAATGTCCGTTCGTATTCGTGAACGCTATCCGGTTCGCCCGGGTTCAGTCGCTCTTGTCCGGCCGATTGGTCAAATCAATGATTGACATCGCTCTCATCGACGGATAGACATCGGTCATAGTGCGGCCCGCCGCGACCGACACACCCCATAGGACATGCGATGAGATTGCGTCACCTCTTACTGCCGGTCGGCCTCGCCGTAGCCCTGGTCGCGGCGGGTACCGTCGCGGCCGGAGCGGCCACGATCAGCAACAGCATCACGGTCAGCGCCGGAACCGGCGCCACCCTGACTGACGACTTCACCGGCTTCTCCTTCGAGGCCAACATCCTCGCCGGTACCGAACCGTCGGCCGGCAACCTGTACCAGTACATGAAGACGCTCGGTACCGGCGTGATGCGCTTCGGCGGCAACTTCGTGGACACCACGTTCTGGACCTCGACGGGGGAGGCGCAGCCGTCCTGGGCGGTGGCCACCTTGACCCCGGCCGACCTGCAGCGGCTCAAGACCCTGGCCACCAACAGCGGCTGGCAGGTGGTGCTCGGCGTCAACCTGAAGCAACGTGACCCGGCCCGGGCGGCCGACGAGGCGAAGTTCGCCAAGCAGATCCTCGGCACGGCGCTGAAATACATCGAGATCGGTAACGAGCCGAACTACTACCCGAACTACAGCATGGCCCAGTACTACAGCGACTTCGAGGCGTACCGGGCGGCGATCAACGCCGCCTCGCCCGGGGTCGGGCTGGTCGGACCCTCCGACGGCCGGGTACCCGCGGCGGACGACTGGATGAAGGACTTCGCCAGCCGGGAGACCGGGCACGTGGACATCGCCGGCTTCACCGGGCACTACTACCCGGCGTGTGCCAAGAGCAGCCCGGCGCCGACCATCTCCGCGCTGCTGTCGGTGACCTACCGGGACGGCGAGAAGGCACGCGCGTCGCTGACCCAGAGCCTGGCCAAGGGCCTGGGCATACCGGGGATCCTGGGCGAGGGCAACTCGGTGTCGTGTGAGGGCATGGACGGGGTGAGCGACGTGTTCGCCTCGGCGCTGTGGGGCGTGGACGCCCAGCTGCTCTACGCCCGGCAGGGCCTCAAGGGCTTCTGGATGCACAGCGCGATCGCCCGGTGTGGCGCGCCGAAGCCGCTCTACAAGGCGTACACCCCGTTCTGCGCGGCGACCGACGCCGACGCGGCCGCCGGCCTGCTGCGGGTCCGCCCGGTCTACTACTCCTCGCTGCTGCTCCAGCAGCTCGGTACCGGCAAGTTCGCCCCGCTGACCAACGACGACCTGACCCACCTGCGGGCGTACGCGCTGCGCAGCGGTACCACCCTGAAGCTGGTCCTGGTCAACGTCACCGACCCGGCGAGCAACGGGCCGATGACCACCACGGTGCAGCTGGACACCCCGTACACCTCGGGCAGCCAGTTCCAGCTGACCGCCCCGGGTCTGACCGCCCAGACCGGCATCCTGCTGGGCGGCCACTACGTCGGCAAGGGCGGCACCTACGCCGGACCCGATTCCACTCCGGTCGCCGTCAACGGCAGCACGCTGACCCTGAGCCTGCCGGCGGGCAGCGCCACGGTGGTGACCCTCAACCCATGACGCCGCTAGGCAAGTCCCTGGTTTTCGGTACCGCGACCGTGATCGCCGCCGCGGTCGCGGTACCGGTCCACGCGGCCACCCGGGCGACCCCGACCCCGCACGACCGGGCGGTCGCGATCGTGGCCCAGATGACGCTGGACGAGAAGATCAGCCAGCTGCACGGCATCCGGACCAGCACGGAGTTCCGTACCGTGCCGGCGATCCCCCGGCTGGGCATCCCCAAGCTGCTGCTCACCAACGGCCCGGCCGGGGTGAGCACCGGCGGGATCACCCAGCCGTCGGCGACCGCGCTGCCCGCGCCGATCGCCCTGGCCGCGTCGTGGGACCTGCGCCAGGCCACGGCGTACGGCGACCTTACGGCGCAGGAGGTCAGGTCGGTCGGGCGCAACGTGCTGGAAGGCCCGACGGTGAACATCGCCCGGATACCGGTCAACGGCCGGACTTTCGAGGGGTACGGCGAGGATCCTTACCTCTCGGCGCAGTTCGCCGTCGGCGACATCAAGGCGATCCAGGCCGGCGGCGTGCTGGCCAACGTGAAGCACTACTTCGGCAACAACCAGGAGGCCAACCGGCTCGCCGTCAATGACGACATCGACGAGCGGACCATGCGGGAGATCTACCTGCCGGCGTTCGAGGCGGCCGTCAAGGACGCCCACTCGGCCACGGTCATGTGCGCGTACCCGAAGATCAACGGTACCTTCAACTGCGAGAACCGGTCGGTGCTCACGACCATCCTGAAGCGCGAGTGGGGCTTCGACGGGTTCGTCTTCTCCGACTTCGGCGCGGTACACAGCACGGTCGGGTCGGCCAACGCCGGGCTGGACCTGGAGACCCCGACCGGGAAGTTCTTCAACAGCACGGACCTGAAGGCGGCCCTCGCCAACGGCTCGGTGAAGCTGTCGACGCTCAACGAGAAGCTGGTCCGCCGGTACACCAAGATGATCGAATTCGGGTTGTTCGCCAACCCGCCGACCACCTCGCCGATCCCGGCGCAGGCGCACGGCGCGATCGCCCGGCACCTGGCTGAGGAGGGCATGGTCCTGCTGAAGAACTCGCCGGTCGGCGGGACCCCGGTGCTGCCGCTGTCGAGGAGCGCGGTGAAGTCGATCGCGTTGATCGGCAAGGACGCCGCGAAGACCGGTGGCGGCGGCTCCTCGCACGTCAAGCCGCTCTACACGGTCACGCCGAGCGCCGGGCTGCGCAGCCGGGCCGGCTCGGGTGTCACGGTGACCGCCAACGACGGTACGGACACCGCGTCGGCGGCCGCGGCCGCGAAGGCGGCCACGGTGGCGGTTGTGATGGTGGAGGACAGCGAGTCGGAGGGGCACGACCGGACCAGCCTGGCGCTGACCGGTAACCAGGACGCGCTGGTGTCGGCGGTGGCGGCGGCCAACCCGCGTACGGTCGTGGTGTCCAAGACCGGCGGGCCGGTCCTGATGCCCTGGGTCAACCAGGTGCCGGCGATCCTGCAGGCGTGGTATCCGGGCGAGGAGGACGGCAACGCCGTGGCCGACGTGCTGTTCGGCGCGTTCAACCCGTCCGGCAAGCTGCCCCTCACCTTCCCGCGTCGCGGGAGCGACGTCCCCGCCAACACCGCGGCCCAGTACCCCGGAGTGGACGGGACGGCGCACTACTCGGAGGGCATCTTCGTCGGGTACCGGCACTACGACGCGAAGCAGATCGCACCCCTGTTCCCGTTCGGGTACGGGCTGTCCTACACCAGCTACGGCTATGCGAACCTGAAGATCACCAAGGGTACCGGGGCGAACGTCACCGTCGAGGCCGACGTCACCAACACCGGTACCAGGACCGGCGCGGACATCGCCGAGCTGTACGTCGGCTCGCCGTCCAGCCCGGCCGTGCCCGAGGCACCGCAGGAACTGGCCGGCTTCCAGAAGGTGCTGTTGACGCCCGGGCAGACCAGGCACGTCACCTTCACGCTCAATGCCCGCTCGTTCAGCTACTGGAGCCTGTCGGCGCACGGCTGGCGGATCGCCGGCGGCCGGTACCAGATCAGGCTGGGCGGCAGCTCCCGAAACCAGCCGCTGTCCGGCACGGTGACGCTGGCCGCGGCCTAACCGCGCGCGGGGCCGGTCGCGGCGGGCGCCGGCCCCGCGCCCCCAATACCACATCCGGCTGGACCGGCAGGAATCCAGCACCTTGACTTGATTGCGACCAGGCGGCATCCTCGGTACCGGCCGTCCCCGGCTGGGACAGCGGCGCTGACGTCGGGTCCGGCGAGCCGGGAAGATCGGTTTGTTGGGGGCATTTGATAGAACGGCAGATGGGCCGCCCGTCGCCGCCGCAAGGTGTGCCGCGGGTGGTCCGGCAGGCCCGGCCTGCCTGACTGATACCTTGGCGGTCCTTCGCCCCGACCGACGGCAACAACGACGCGAGATCCGCAGCGGCTGCGGTAAGACAAGGAGCGTTCCATGGCGGCGACATACGGAGCCCCGGGTGTCTATGTGGAGGAGAAGCCGAGCGGCTCGATGCCCCTGCAGGGGGTCGGTACCGCCGTCGCGGCGTTCGTCGGGTTCACCCGGACGTACAACCCGGACGCGGGCGACCCGTCCGACCCGGACGGCGTACGGCCCCAGCTGATCACCAGCTGGCCGCAGTACGAGCGGGTGTACGGCGGGTTCGTCAAGGGCGCGTTGCTGCCGCACGCGGTGAAGGGCTACTTCGAGAACGGCGGCGGCGTCTGCTACATCGTGCGGATCCCCACCAAGGGCGGCGACGCCGGGCTGCCGCACCGGGCCCTGCCGGCCGCCGGTCGGCAGGAGGTGGAGACGCTGCGGGTGGAGGGTCGGGAACCCGACACCTCGGTCGAGGTGGTCATCGAGGGCGCCCCGCCGGCCGAGGGGCAGGACCAGCCGGCCCCGGAGTTCACCCTGAAGGTGCTGCAGAACGGTACGGTCCGCGAGGAATACCCGGGGCTGTCCATCGGCAAGGGCGCCCGGGGTGTGGACAAGGTGGTCAACGAGCGCTCCAAGCTGATCCGGGTCCAGGTCCAGCCGGTCTCCGGGATGTCGCTGGCCGAGCGGGCTCCGGCGCAGGGCAGCTACCTGATCGAGCCGAACGGCGCGACCGTGGTCAAGGCGAGCCCGCAGGAGATGGAGGGCTCGGAGACGGCCCGCACCGGGTACCAGGGACTGGCCATAGCCGACGACGTGACCATGGTGGCCATCCCCGACCTGCTGACCGTGGCCACCCGCGACGACGGCAGCTTGGACGAGGAGGTCTACCTCGCCGCCCAGGGCCGGCTGGTCGACTGGTGCGAGGCGAGCGGCACCCGGATGGCGATCCTCGACGCCCCGCCCGGGCTCGGTGCCCAGGGCGCACTTGACTGGCGCGCCGCGCTGGGCAAGGACAGCGCGTTCGGGGCGGCGTACCACCCGCACCTGGTGGTGGCGAATCCGTTGGCCACCAACGGTTCCACCAATGGCGAGAAGTTCATCACGGTGCCGCCGAGCGGTCACGTGGCCGGGGTCTGGGCGCGCACCGACGCGGTACGCGGGGTGTGGAAGGCGCCGGCCAACGAGGTGGTTCGCGGGGTGGCCCGGCTGGCCACCGAGATCACCACGGGGGAACAGTCGCTGCTCAACCCAGAGCAGGTGAACTGCATCCGCGCGTTCGGCGCCAACGGGATCCGGATCTGGGGCGCGCGCACGCTGGCCCGGCAGGACCAGAGTTGGCGCTACATCAACGTCCGGCGGCTGTTCATCTTCATCGAGGAGTCGATCCGCCGGGGTACCCAGTGGGTGGTCTTCGAGCCCAACGACGCCGACCTGTGGGCCCGGGTACGCCGGACCGTCTCCGCGTTCCTGCACGGGCTGTGGATGCAGGGGGCGCTCGTCGGGCAGACCCCGAGCCAGGCGTTCTTCATCCTCTGCGACGAGAGCAACAACCCGCCCGGCTCGGTCGACGAGGGCAAGCTCGTGGTCGACATCGGGGTGGCTCCGGTCAAGCCGGCCGAGTTCGTCATCTTCCGCATCAGTCAGTGGCAGGGCGGCGCGGCAACAGCCGAGTGAGCCGAGTGAACGGAGACCTTGAATGCCTGACCTCACCCCTACCTTCATCTTCGTGCTGGAGATCGACAGCGTGGAGATGGGCAGCTTCCGTAAGTGCTCGGGGATCGAGTCGGAGACCGAGACCATCGAGTACAAGGAGGCGACCAAGGAAGGTCGCATGATCATCCGTAAGGTACCCGGCGCGATGAAGTGGTCGGACATCACGCTGGAGCGGCGCATCGACGAGTCCACCTCGCTCTGGGAGTGGCGCAAGCAGGTGATCGAGGGCGACATCGACACCGCCCGCCGCAACGGCGCGATCGTGGCGAAGAACTCCAAGCAGGAGGAGGTCGCCCGGTGGGAGTTCACCGCCGGCTGGCCGTCCAAGTGGACCGGGGCGGAGTTCGACGCCGGCTCCAACGACATCGCCACCGAGAAGGTCGTCATCACCCACGAAGGACTCATCCGAGCATGAGCCTGCATACGGAATACCCGTTCACGCTGCCGAAGGGGTACGTGGACGAGGACGGCACCCTGCACCGGACCGGGGTCATGCGGCTGGCCTGCGCGCGCGACGAGATCGAGCCGTTGCGCGACCCCCGGGTCAAGGAGAACGAGGCCTACGCCAGCGTGATCGTCCTGGCCCGGGTGGTCACCGAGCTGGGCAAGCTGCGCAGCGTCAACACCCGGGTGATCGAAGGGCTGTTCGCCAGCGACTTCGGCTACCTCCAGGACTTCTACCGGATCATCAACTTCGGCGATCCGTCCATCCTGGACACGATGGAGCCCGGCACCCCTTTCCCCAAGGAGTCGGTGGCGGTGGGCTAGGACGATACGCCGTCAACGAGCTCTGGCAGGAGGTCGCCTACCTGGCGTACCACCTGCACTGGGGTCTGGACCCCCTGCTGGACCTCGAACACGGCGACCGGATCAGGCTGCTCGAGGAGGTCGCCAGCCTGAACGAGCGGGCATGGCAAGGAGTCGCTGGTGGCTAGTTCCCGGACGATGGATCCGCCCTTCGCGGGCAAGTTCGTGTTCACCGTGCAGGGCCTGACGATCGGCACCTTCACCGAGATCAGCGGGCTGTCCGTACAGATCGAGGTGGAGGAGCTGGCCGAGGGCGGGCAGAACCAGTTCACCCACAAGCTGCCCGGCCGGATGAAGTGGCCCAACCTGGTGCTCAAGCGGGGCGTCACCAACACCGACAACCTCTTCGAGTGGTTGCAGCAGTGCTCCGGGGACGGCTTCTCCGGGGCGGGCAACCGGATCGACCCGCGCCGGGGCGCGGTGACGCTGATGGACGCGGCCGGCAAGCCGGTGCGCACCTGGGAGTTCACCGGGGCGTTCCCGGTGAAGTGGAGCGGGCCGAAGCTGGCCGCGTCCGCCCGGGACCTGGCGGTCGAGGAGCTGGAGGTGTCGCACCATGGCTTCACCACCTCCCGCTGACCGGCTGCGCCGCGCCGCCGCCCGGCCCCGGCTGCCCCGGCCGCACCGGGGGCTGATCCCGCGCCGGGCGCCGCTGCCGCGGGTACCGGCGCGGCGGCTGGTGTACCCACCGGTGGACATCGGCGGACTGCCGGTACGCCAGCCGTGGTGGCTGCTCGCCGCCCGGCGTTCGATGCTGCGCCTGGGCCGGCTGCACCCCGCCGGGGCGCCGTCGACCCCGCCCACCCCGCCATCGGTGGTACCCGAGCCGGTGCGCCGGGCACCGTTGACCCAGGCCGGTTCCCGGCACCCGGTGGTGGCCACCCGTCCGCTCGGCGCATCCCGGCGCGGTCCGGGTATCGCCGCGGGTCCGGGTCGCCGGACGGTTTCCACGCACCTGCACTCCCGGCCCGCCCTGCTGGCGGGTGGCGGGTCGGCGCCACCCGCGCCGGTGGCCCTGGGCTCCGGGGCAGCCGTGACGTCGACAGTGCCGCCGGAACCGGCGGAGGTGAGCTTCGGCCGGGTCGGCGGCCTGCCGGTCCTCGGCGGCGCACCGGTCGCCGGCCCGTCCGGTGGGTTCGACCCGGCCGGCTCGGTGACCCTCCCACCCCGTACCCCGTCGCCGGTCACCCCGGTCCAGGTCGCCGCGCGGATGCGCCCGGGAGCAACCCCGTTGGCCGCGCCGACCCGACGGACCGCGCCGAGAACGCCCCGGGGTCCGGTGCCCTCGCTGGTCGGCCGGCACGCCGCGCCGGCTGCCCGGACTCCGTTGACCAGGCGGGTGGCCGGGACGGATGCTCCGGCACCCACGGCCGAGGCACGCTGGCGGGCGGCGGTCGCCGCCCGGCCGCTGGAGAACCCCCGACCGTTCCCGACCGGGCTGCGCCCGCTGGTCGAGTCGCTGACCGGCAGCGCGCAGCGCGCGTCGTACACCACCGGACCGGCGACCCGGCAGGCCCTGCGCGCGGCCGGTGCGCTCGGCGCGTCCACCGGTACGGTCGTGCACCTGCCCGCCGCGCCGAGCCCGGGACCGGGTTCGCTGCTGCACGTCGTCGCGCACGAGCTGGCGCACACGCGCAGCCCGGTGTCCCGGCCCCGGTTCCTGCTCGACGTACCGCACGGAAGCGTGGACGCCGACGAGCGGGCCGCGCTGGCGGTCGGCCGCCGGATCCAGGCCGCCGGCAACCAGCTCACCTCGACGGCTGCCGGGACCTCGATCGGCAACGGACTGTCGATGGGCAACGCACTCGCGACCGGCGGCTCGCCCTCGATCGGCACCGCGCTCTCGATGGGTGCCGGGATCGTCGGCGACCTGCCGGTCGGCGGCTCCGGCCGGATCCCCGACATCGCGGGCAGCGCGCGTTCGGCTGTCGAGGACGAGCTGCCCGACGTGTCGCTGCCCCAGGTACGGATGCCGGACCTGCCGGTACCCCCGGACGTGCACATGCCCGACGTGGTGGCAGAGGCCGGCGCCACGGCGACCCAGGCGGCGTCCGCGCTCGGCGGCGCGGTCGGCGGCGCGGTCGGCGCGGCGGGTGCCGCCCTCGGGGGACTCGACATCGACCACCTCGCCGAGGTCCTCGAACAGCGCGTGCTGCGCCAGATCGAGCGCCGCGGCGGACGCTACGCGGGGATGTTCTGATGACCGGACCGGCAAAGGCATACCTGCTGACCGAGAGCGGCGACAAGGTGGACTGCCTGTTCAACCCCGCCGACCTGACGGTCAGCAAGTCCAACTCGTGGAAGGCCGGCGAGAGCAAGGGGCGCAACGCCCCGGAGCTGCGGTTCCAGGGTGGCCAGTCGGCGACCCTGTCGCTCAGCCTGACCTTCGACACCACCCACCAGGGCAGCGACGTCACCGTCCACACCACCAAGCTGCTCGACCTGATGAAGGCCGACCCCAACCTGCCCGGCTCGGACCGTAGCCGCAACTCGGGCCGGCCCCCCTGGGTCGAGTTCCACTGGGGCAAGCTGCACTCGTTCCGGGCGATCATCGACAAGCTCCAGATCAAGTTCACCTACTTCGCCAGCGACGGCATGCCGTTGCGGGCCAAGGTCGACCTGACCCTGAAGCAGTGGAAGGACGAGGCCGAGCTGCCGCTGCAGAACCCGACCTCCTCGACGCCGGCCGTGCACACCGTGCACACGCTGCTGCCCGGCGAGACGCTCGACCGGGTGGCCGCAACGCACTACCAGGACCCGACCCGCTGGCGGCTGATCGCGGAGGCCAACTCCGTCGTCGACCCGCTGGACATCCCGCCCGGTACCGCCCTGATCCTGCCCGAGCCCGGGACCCGGCACCGTGCCTGAGCAGCGGCGGCTGGACGCGGCGGTGGTCAAGGCGGACGGCAGCCCGCTGCCGGCGCAGCTGTACACGCGGCTGATGCAGGTACACGTCGAGGAGTCGGTACACCTGCCGGACTCGTTCGCGCTGCACTTCGACGACCCGCACTTCGAGCTCTTCGACGAGGACCGGTTCCGGCTGGGTACCCGGATCGAGATCGCCTTCCGGGCCGAGGACGACATCGTGGTGGTCACCTCCGGGGAGATCACCGCGATCTCGGTGGAGCCCGGTGTCAGCGGCCGGCACGAGCTGGTGCTGACCGGGCTGGACCTGACCCACCGGCTGGCCCGGGGCCCGAAGACCCGGACGTTCATGCGGATGACCGAGTCCGACATCGCGGCCCGGATCGCCGCCGAGTACGGCCTGGACACCGACATCGACGCGGTCCGGGAGTCGCGCGAGTACACCCTGCAGGCCGGCGAGACCGACTACGCCTTCCTCAAGCGCCTGGCCGGCCGGATCGGGTACGACCTGTGGATCGCCGAGCGGAAGTTCTACTTCAAGCGCAAGGCGGAGGGGCGCAGCCGGCCGTACACCGTGACGTGGGGCGAGAACCTGACCCGGTTCTCGGTCCGGTTCGCCTCCTCCGAGCACTGCGACGAGGTCGTGGTGAAGGCGTGGAATCCGCTGGACAAGACCTCGGTCACCGGCCGGTCGAGCGGCGCGGACCCGGGTACCGACGCGCCGGCGGCGCAGGAGATGGCCAACGCCGCCCGGCACGCGTTCGGCCGGATCACCCGCTCCACCGGGCAGTTCCCGGCGAGCAGCCCGGCCGAGGCGGACGCACTGGCGGACTCGTTGATTCTCAAGGCCTCCGGCGGTGCGGTGGTGCTGCGTGGGGAGGCCACCGGCAACCCGTGGCTGGGTGCCGGCGCCGAGGTGTCGGTGCAGCGGGTCGGCCGGCGGTTGGCCGGCAAGTACCGGGTGACCAGCGTGGAGCACGTGTACGGGGCGGACCGGCCGTACGTCACCCGGTTCGTGTGCGGCGGCAAGGACGCCGCCGACCTGGCCGACCTGCTCGGGCAGAGCGCGGCCGATCTGGGTCGCAAGGGCTGGAGCGGGCTGGCTATCGGGCTGGTCACCAACAACGAGGACGCCGAGCACCTGGGCCGGGTGAAGGTACGCTTCCCGACCCTGTCCGACGCCGACGAGAGCACCTGGGCCCGGGTGGCCGGTGCCGGAGCCGGCGCGGCCCGGGGGATGCAGTGGCTGCCCGAGGTCGGCGACGAGGTGCTGGTCGGCTTCGAGCTGGGTGACCTGACCCGGCCGATGGTGCTGGGCGGGTTGTGGAGCCGCAAGGACAAGCCGCCGCAGCCGGACGACGCGGTCAACGGCGGGCACACCACGGTACGGGTGCTGGCCAGCCGGAAGAACCACCGGGTGGTGCTCACCGACGACCCGAAGAGCGGGCTGGACCTCAAGCTCGGCGACACCTCGACCGCGCTGCACCTGGAGAAGGAGGAATCCCGGCTGACCGGCGAGCAGAAGCTGTCGGTCAACGCGGCCACCATCGAGATCAAGGCGACCCAGAAGCTGGTCATCGAGGCGCCGCAGATCGAGATCAACGCCAAGTCCGAGCTCAAGGCCACCGGCAAGCCGATCCGGCTCAACTAGGGGGAGACGACATGCCGCAACCCGCTGCCCGCCAGGGCGACCCGGTGGTCGGGACGGATACCCACATCCTGCTGGTACCGTCGCCGAGCGGGACCACGCCGACGCCGATGTCACTGCCGTTCGCCGGCCAGATCGCCTCGGGTACCTCGACGAACGTCCACATCAACGGGCAGCCGGCGGCGACCGCCACCAGCGTCGCGCAGAACATGCCGGCGCACATCCCGCCGCCCGGCACCTCGTTCAGCAAGCCGCCGACCAACATGGGGCGGGTGGTGTCCGGCTCGCCCACCGTGCTGGTCAACGGCAAGCAGCTGGCCCGGGTCAACGATCCGGTGATGACCTGCAACGACCCGGCCGACGCGCCGACCTCGAAGATCACCGCCGGCTCGCCGAACGTGCTGGTCGCATGAGCGGCGGGGATCTGATCGGGTCGGGGTGGAGCTTCCCGGTGGCGCTCACCCCGGGCGGGAGCGTGCGGCTGGTCAGCGGCGCGGAGGAGATCGAGGCGGCGGTACGCATGATCCTCACCACCGCACCGGGGGAGCGGGTGATGCGGCCGGACTTCGGCTGTGCCATGTGGGAGCAGGTCTTCGCCCCGGTCAACCCGAACACGCTGGGCCTGATCGAGCAGAGCGTACGGGAGGCGCTGGCCCGGTGGGAGCCGCGGATCACGCTGGACTCGGTGACCGCCGCGCCGGACCCGTCCAACGACGCGGTGGTACGCATCCAGGTCGAGTACCACATCCGGGCCACCAACGACCACCGTAACCTGGTGTACCCGTTCTACGTCATCCCGCACGAGGAGCCCGCGCCGTGAGTCTTCCAGCCCCCAACTTGGACGACCGGCGCTTCCAGGACATCGTCGACGAGGCGAAGCGGCGGATCACCCGGTACTGTCCAGAGTGGACAGACCACAACGTGTCCGACCCGGGCGTGGCGCTGATCGAGCTGTTCGCCTGGATGACCGAGATGATCCTGTACCGGGTCAACCAGGTACCCGACCGGCTGTACGTGAAGTTCCTCGAACTGGTCGGCGTCGAGCTGTTCTCCGCCGCCCCGGCCCGTACCGACCTGCTGTTCACCCTGGCCGCACCGCCCGTCGAGCCGGTCCGGGTACCCGCCGGTACCCAGGTCGGCACCGAGCGCGGGCAGAACGAGGAACAGATCGTCTTCATGACCGACGAGGACCTGCTGCTGGTGGAGCCGGAGCTGACCGCCTGCCTGACCCGCAGCGCCGCCCGCTACGAGGACCACACCGAGGATCTGCTGCTGGACGGGCCGGTGGTGTCCTGCTTCCCGTCGCTGCGCCCCGGTGACGCGCTCTACCTCGGCTTCGCCCGGAGCCTGGCCGGCAATCTGGTCCGGCTGGACGTGCACGTGACCGGGGTGGACGCGCCGGGGATCGACCCGCGCCGGCCGCCCCGGGTCTGGCAGAGCTGGGACGGCGCGGACTGGCGGGAGGCCCGGATCATCTCCGACACCAGCGAGGGCTTCAACTCCTCCGGCGAGGTGACGCTGTTACTGACCCGCCGGCACGAGCCGCTGGCCATCGGCGCGGTACGCGGGCACTGGCTGCGCTGCAAGCTGGTCGAGACGGTACCGGGGCAGCCGTCCTACCACGTCTCGCCGCAGATCGAGTCGGTACGCCCGACCGGCCTCGGTGGCGCGGTCGCCGCGCACCACGCCGAACCCGCCCCGGAGGAGCTGCTGGGTACCAGCACCGGCCGGCCCGGGCAGGTGTTCGAGGTACGCCGCGCTCCGGTGCTGGCCCGGCGGGGCGGCGAGACGGTCCGGGTGGTACCCCCGCGCCGCGAGCCGCAGCGCGAGCCGGCGTCGACGACCTGGACCGAGGTGGCCGACTTCGCCGACGCGCGGCCGGACGACAAGGTGTTCACCTGGTCCGGCGCCAGCGGGGAGATCCGCTTCGGGCCGGCGCTGACCGGCCGCGACGGGCGGATCCGCCAGTACGGCACGGTGCCCGAGGAGGACGCGCAGATCTACGTCACCGGCTACCGGTACGGCGGTGGCCGGCGCGGCAACGTCGGCGCCGGCAAGCTGTCCATCCTGCTCACCGCGATCCCGTCGGTGGACTCGGTGCGCAATCTGGACCCGGCGACCGGCGGCGTGGACGCCGAGTCGGTGGAGAACGCCAAGGTGCGCGGCCCGCTCTACCTGCGCGGCGGGCACCGGGCGGTGACCGCCGGAGACTTCGAGCGGCTCACCCTGGAGGCCGCGCCGGGGGTGGCCCGGGCCCGCTGCCTGCCCCCGGACAACCCGGGCGCGCCGGTACGGCTGCTGGTGGTACCGCGCGTTGAGGTGCCGCCGGAGGAGCTCAAGCTTGAAGACCTGGCTCTGTCCGACGGGTTGGAACGGCAGATCAAGGGGTTCCTCGACGAGCGGCGGCTGCTCACCACGCGGGTACTCACGGATGTGCCGTCGTACCAGGGGGTCACCGTCACCGCCGAGGTGTACGCGGCCCCGACGGTACGGGCCGAGCGGGTGCGTACCGAAGCCGAGTCGGCCCTGTACCGCTTCATCAACCCGATCACCGGCGGTTCGGACGGGCAGGGCTGGCCGTTCGACCTGGACCTGTCCATCGGTGACGTGTTCTCGGTGCTGCGCGCGGTACCCGGGGTGCTGCGCGCGGAGACCGTGCACATCTTCCTCGCCGACCTCAAGGGCGACCTGGCCCCGGAGGAGGCCCGGCAACGGGTCCGGCTGTCCAGCGAGGCGCTGTTCATGTCGGTACGCCACCGGGTGGTGGTCCGCCAATGAGCGAGCGTCAGCGAGCGAACCATGAGCCCAGCGCCCTGGTGCCTCATGCGGCCGGCGAGCGTAGCGAGGCGGTTGCATGAGCGCTTGGTTGGTTAACCAGCTGCCCCAGGCGATGGCCCGGGACCAGGTGGTGGTCGGGTTCGTCCAGGCTTGCGGCGAGGTCGCCGACGGGCTGCGCGACCGGGTCAGCACGGTCGAGCACGAGCTGGACGTGGACCTGGCCGGGCCGGAGATGCTCAGCTACCTCGCGTCCTGGCTCGGGGTACAGCTGGAGACGATCGCGTCGGCCGACGAGGCGGTGGCCCGGGACGCCCAGCGCCGGCTGATCCGGGCGATCGGGCAGGTGATCGGCTGGCGGGGTACCCGGCGCGGGGTGGAGACCCTGCTGGAGGCGCTGACCGGGGCCCGGGCCGACGTCAGCGACTCGGGCGGGATCTTCGGGCGGGACGATCCGGTACCCCCGGCCGACAACGTGGTACGCGTCGTCCTGACCCACTCCGGCGGGCTCTCCGAGCGGCAGCTGCTCGCCTTCCTCGCCGAGGAGCTGCCCGTGGGTACCCGCGTCGAGCTGCAGATCCGGTCCGGCACATGACCGGGTTAGTTGGCGCTCGCTCCACTCGCGCGGGTCATGCGCCCTTCGGCCGCCCTGTAGCCGACCGTCCGACTCGGTCGCTGAGTCGGCCGGCGTTCGCTCCGCTCGCGCGGCTCTCGCACCTCTTGGCCGCCCTGTATCCGACCCTGCGCTCGGTCGCTGCGCTCCCTCGACTCCGGGCCGGCTGCGGGCGGCGGCGCGAGAGCGGCTCGCTCGCTCCCGGCCGGCTGCGGGCGGCGGGCGCATGACCGGGTTAGTTGGCGCTCGCTCCACTCGCGCGGGTCATGCGCCCTTCGGCCGCCCTGTAGCCGACCGTCCGACTCGGTCGCTGCGCTCGCTCGCTCCCGGCCGGCTGCGGGCGGCGGGCGCATGACCGTCTACGGTGGGAGCTCGGCCAGCCGGGGCCCGGTGAGCTGCCCGGACTGCGGGCGGCCGGTGCCGCCGGGGGACAGCAAGCTGTGCCGCTTCTGCGGATACCCGCTGATGTTCGAATCCACCGCGCAGGTCGACCAGCCGCAGCCGGGCTACCTGCGCAAGCCGGACAGCGTGGACCGCGGCCGCGACCCGGAGACCGGGCTGCTCGGCGCGCCGCCGCAGGTGGTCGCGCCGCAGCAGATGCTCGGCCCGCACTGCCCGCAGTGCGGGCACCGCGGCCCGGCCCGCCGGGTGCGCTGTGAGGTCTGCGCGGCCGAGTTGTGGCCCGGCGCCGCGTCGCCGGTCCGCCGCCCGCCGTGGCCCGGCCCGGCCGCACCCACGGTACGGCGCCGCCGGGTCAGCCTGACCGCGGTCGCCTTTGTCGCGGCCGCGCTGGTCGCGGTGGCGGCCGTCTACTTCCTCGCCTACGCGCTGTCCTAACCGTTCAGGCGCTCACGCGGCGATGAACACGATCCGCTTGATGATGGTGGGATCGGTGGCGTTGGGATCGGTGCTGGCGTGGCCGAACTGGATCGCGGTGAGCGCGGTCTTGCCCGGCGCGGTGTAGTCGAAGGTCGCCTCGGTGCCGGCCGGCGGGGTGGCCGGCGGCTGGGCCCGGAGCGTGCCGTCCGCCTCCTGGACCAGCAGCTGGTACGCCCCGCCCCGGGTCAGGTAGGTCACCTGCACCCGGCGTACCGGCGCGGCGAAGGTGACGTGTACCGGCAGGCTGTTGCACAGGCTGGTGCTGGCCGGCCGGGCGCTGGTCAGGAAGGCCCCGTACTGGCTGGTCTTGCGCAGCGCGAGCCCGGTCGCGTCGGCGCAGTCCGGCGCGGCGTGCTCCAGATTGACCGACAGCTTGATCCCGGAGGCCGCCCACAGGTCGCTGGAGATCGGCCGGTCCTGCGGCGGCTGGCCGTCCGGCGGCTGGGCCGGGTCGATGACCACGCTGCCCGGCGGCAGTACCGCGGGCGACCCGGACCTGCCACCGGCTGCGCTGGCCGGCGGGCTGCTCGGGCCGGTCGCGCCGCCACCGGCCGAGGCGGCACCCGATCCGCCGGTCGGGCCCTGGCTCTGGCCCGCGTTGGCCTTCTGGTCGGCGGCGTTGCGCACCAGCGCGCCGGCCAGGGTGGCCGCGGCCAGCACCGCGACCGCGATGGCGATGCCGACGACGCGCACCGGGCCGCGCGGGATCCGGGGTCGCTGGACGAACGTCACGTGCCGCTCGGCGGACAGGTCGGCACCGGCGGTGGCCCGGATCGTGAGGGTGCGCCGCAGCTCCTGACCGGACCACGGCGCGGCGGCCTGCGCGGTCAGCGTGGCCGGCGCGGACGCGTTCGGGGCCACCCGGACGCTGCGCGGGCGGAAGTAGAACCGGACCCGACCCTCGGGGTCGCTGCCGTGCAGGGTGATGTCCAGCGCGGTGTTGCCGTCGTTGGCCAGCCGCAGCCCGTAGTTCGCACTCGGGCCACCGGTGACCACCTCGGGCTGTGCCTCGATCGAGATCCCGGGAGCGGGCTGCACGTCCAGCCGCAGCTCCTCGCAGTGGGACACGTGGCGCTGGTACGGCGAGCGGACCAGCACGCCCAGCGTGTACAGGCCGGCGTCGGGCGCCGGGCGCTCGGGTACGTCGAGGTTGACCAGGACCGTACCGGTCTCACCCGGGCGCAGCTTGACCGTCGCCGGCTCGCAGCGGTACCGGTCCTCGCCGGGCAGCCCGACGATCGAGGTGTCGTAGTGCTCGACCGACCGGCCAGCGTTCTGGATGGTCACCTCGACCTCGGTCGACTCACCCGGCCGTACGGTGACCCGATCGGGTGCCACCGTCACCCTCGGCATTGCGTTCACGTCGTAGCGGCTCCCGGTCAGGTGTGCGTCATCGTGTCGGTGCGGTCGTAGCTGCCGCCGCTCAGGAAGGTGTTGTGGATCTGCACGGTCAACCTCCCGTTCGACTCGCTGATCCGGATGTCCCGGGTGGCCACGTTGTCCCGGTAGAAGGCGGTCAGTATGCCGCCGGACAGCGTCGCCGTGGTGGTGCCCCAGTCGCAGAGCGGGCTGCAACTTCCCCAGGCGTGCAGGGTTGCGGTGGTCGGGGAGGTCTGTACCAGGGTGAGCTTGGCCAGCTCCGGACTGCTGGCGTGGTTGTACCAGTTGCCCATGAAATGGTAGAGCCGGGTGTCGTAGCTGAACGTACGCCAGGCACTGGTAGGACCCGGGGTGCCGTCCGGGGCGATCGCGGTCACCCGCCAGCGCCCCGGGTTGTCGCCGACGAAGGTGAACGTGGCGCTGGTACCGGTGCCCGTCTGGTCCGACGCGGACACCCAGGTACCGGTGTTGATCTGCGCCTCCATGTGGTATTTGGCCGCGCCGGTGACCGCCCGCCAGGTGACCGTGGCCACCCGCGGGAAGTTGAACAGCACCGCGCCGTTGGCCGGGCTGACCAGCACCGGCGCCGTCAGCACGACCGGGGTGGGTGGGCCGAAGGTGACCGAGACGCTGCGGTCGCCGTTCATTGTCACGGTGCACGTGGTGGCGGTACCGGAGCAGGCGCCGCCCCAGGCCTGCAGGACGAACCCGGACTGGGTGGGCCTGGCGGTCAGGGTGACCGGCTCGCCGGCTCTCGTGGTCGTGGTACACGTCGGCGGGCAGCTCAGCCCGGTCCCGGTGACCGTGCCGCCGGTCGACACGGTGACGGTCAGCCGGGGCTGGCGGCTGGTCACCCGGATCGGCAGGGACGCGGTCGCGGTGCGGCCGCCCGGGAAGCTGGCCCGGACGGTGACCTGGAAGGTCTGCGCGGTGTCCCAGTGGTGCTTGACGGTCAGCGTGGTGGCGCTCTGCCCGTCGCCGAAGCTCCACGTCGCGCCGGTCGGCGCGGTCCGCCCGGTCGGTACCGCCTTCAGCGCGATCTCCTCGCCGACCTGCGCGGTGGACTTGGACACCGCGATGCGTACCCCCGGCGTGTCCCGCGGGTCCGGCGGCGTCGAGTCCTTCGGCGCCGGCGGGGGCGGCGGCTGGCTCGGGTCGTCCTCGCTCGGTGCCGCCGCCGGCTCCTCGCCGGGCTGCTCGCTGAGCCCCTTGCCGGGGTCCTTCGGGTCGTACTTGGACACCCGGCGGATCCCGCCGTCCAGCCGGAGCACCCCGGCGCGCTCGCTGTTCGGGTCGTTGAAGAACACCACGCCATCGCGGGTGAGCAACTGGAATTGGGTGTGCGGGTCGAGGACGCGGGGCTGGGCGACGATCTGGGACTGCTTCAGGTCGACGATCCACACCCGGCCGGTGCTGTAGTCCGGGACGAACAGCCGGCCGCCGGTCTCCACCGGCGGGCCGAGCTCGCCCTTGCCGGATCCCAGCGGCAGCGCGGTGGCGCAGCCGCTTGAGCCGAGGTCGCAGATGTCCAGGATGCCCCGGGCGGCGACCAGGTAGATGCGCGAGCTGTGCGGGGAGCCGCTTACCTCGACCTGGTCGCCGTCGCGCAGGTCCAGCCCGATGGCGGTACGCGGCTCGCCGCTGCCCGGGTCGAACACCGTCGCGTTGCGCGCGGCCGGATCCACCACCACCGGCGCCCCGTTGGCGAGCACCAGCAGGCCACCGCCGGGCCGGGCCACGCCGCGCCGGGTGTGCCGGCCGTCGCGGTCGATCCACACCAGGTCGCCGTTCGAGGTGTCCAGCACCCACAGCCGGCCGGCCTCGTCCAGCGCGGCGGCCCGCGGGCTGACCTGAGCGGCCAGCGGGACGGCCGGGCCCCGGGTGGCCAGCGTCACCGGGTCGGCCGAGGCGATCACCCCGCGCCGGCTGTCCAGGGCGTACAGCGCGTCGGTACCGGCGAACGCGGCCAGCCCCTCGCCGGCCTGCGGAATGGGCGCCGTCGCCGGGCTCACCTCGAAGGTCGCCCCGTCCACCCGGCGTACCGTGCCGCCGGAACGGTTGACCGCGTATGCCGTGGCCGCCTGCTGGACCACGTCGAGATGGTCGCCCCGGCCGGCGACCTGGACCTGGGCGGCCACCTCGGCGGATGCGCCGTCGAGCAGGGTGAGCTGCCCGACCTGGGCCGAGGCGAGCCAGGCGGAACCGGAGAGCAGCTGTGGACGGGTGGCCGGGTAACCACCGCGTACCCCGGCCAGCAGCAGGCCGGCCACGACGACGAGCGGAACCAGTCCGGACAGCAGGATCCGGATGCGCGACCGGGTCGCCCTTGTCAACGTCTCTCCCCTATCCGCATGTCTTTCCTATCCGCTCTGCAGATCCTTGAGCGCCCTACGCAGCGACCGGCGGTCCCGCCAGCCGTACACCAGCGGGCGCGGGTCGAACCAGGCGCGTACCGCCCGGAGAACACCGCGGGACCGGCGCAGCTCCCGCCGGAACTGGGCGCTGAGCTCCCATGCTTCACGCACCGTGTCGTCGGTCGGTTCACCCGGGAGGAACACCGCCTGGGTGACCAGCGGGGCAAGTACGGCGACCGCCCGGGCCGGCTCGCCGAGCTGTTCCTGCGCGTGCGCGGCGGTCTCGATCGCGGTAAGCGAGCGGGGTACCGGGATGCCCCGCTCGACCAGCCGGTCGGTGGAGTCGCGCCAGGCACCGACGATGCGCTGCGCCCCGGTACCCGACCGGAGCCGTCGCCGCCGGACGAACTTGGCCAGCCGCACCGACAGCAGCGCCAGGACCAGCAGCCCGACCAGCACGATCAGCCCGATGACGCTGCCGGTCAGGATCCGGGCGCCGGTGCCCGGTCCGCCGCCCAGACCGGGGACGATCTGCGCCTTGTTCCCGGAGGTGTCGGAGTTACCGGGCTTGTTGGGCTGGCCGGCTGAGGTCGGCGGGTTCTCCTTGACCGACTCCGGCCGGACGGTGAAGTCGGTGGGGTCGAAGGTAACCCAGCCGTACCCGGTCATGTTCACCTCGGCCCAGGCGTGCGCGTCGGCGGTTGTCACGGTGTACGTGTCGCCGTTGCGCGCCTGCTTGCGCAGCAGGTAGCCGACCGCGACCCGGGTCGGGAAGCCCTGCGAGCGGGCCAGCACGGCGAAGGCCGAGGCGAACTGCTCGGCGTAGCCGACCCAGTCCTGTGGGTTCGGGCTGAACAGCCGGCGCAGCGCGTCGTACGAGTGCCCCGGGCGGGCCTCCAGGCTGTACGGCAGCTTGCGCAGATAGTCCCGGATGGCCAGCAGCTTGGCGTAGGGCGTGCTGCCCTTGCCGGTCAGCTCCTCCGCCTTGGCGGTCAGCTCGGGCGGGATCCCGGCGGGCAGGTAGGTGTCGTGGGTACCGTCGCCGGACGACGCCGAGCGCAGCCCGGCGTCGTCCGGCGCGACCGCGCCGACCATGTCGTAGCTGATCCCGTGGGTGTCCGCCCCGTGGGTGACCAGGACGCCGGAGCTCGCACTGAACCCGAGCCCGGTCGCGCCGACCTGCACCGGCCAGCCCACCACCGGCAGGTACGGCCCGGTCAGGTCGAGGAGCGACACGTGCGCGCGGACCAGCTGCGGGTGCTCCAGGTTGGGGTCGGCCGGCAGGATGTGCCCGGCCGACCGGAAGGTGTCGCCGGAGGTCCACAGCGCACCGTCGAAGGTGTCCAGCGCGGCGGTGCGTACCCGGTCCACCGTCGTCGCCTGGTCCTCGAAGCGCACCGTGAACAGGCTCCGGGTGGGCTTCTCCTTCAGCTGGGCCTTGAGGCCGACCAGCGGGGTCAGGGTGTCCTCGACCTCGTACTGCTGGGGCGTCACGGTACGCGGGTCGAAGCGCCCGGTACCGGCGGCCACCGGCACGAACCGCGCGCCGGTCAACCCGAGCGCGGCCACCAGGAGGGCCACCGGCAGGCCGAACGCGATCCGGCCGGCCATCCGGCGCCGGCGCCGGGGATCCGGTACCGCCGCGAAGGCCCGCGCCTGGGCCGCCTCCAGCCGGATCACCCGGACGATCACCAGCAGCAGTGTGGTCAGCAGGTAGGCGCCGGTGACCGGGAACCCGGCCGCCGGCCGGCTGGCCGTGAACAGCAGGCCGATCACCAGGGCGAGCAGGGTGGGCGCGGCCGGGGCGAGGGTGACCCGGGTACGCAGCGCGAGGGTTGTGGAGGCGAAGGTGGCCGCGAAGGTGACCAGCACCGGGGTGATCAGCAGGTCGCCGCTCACGTCGGCGGGCAGTCCGACGCTGAGCATCCGGGCCCAGCCGCGCAGCACGCCGGTACCGAGTTCGGTGGCGGTGCGTACGGTCGGCAGGTAGTGGTCGAGCGTGTCCCGGTAGACCAGCGCCACGGCCAGCACCGCGAAGCCGACCAGCACGCTGGGCAGGGTGGCCAGCACACCCCACCGGCGCAGCGAGGTCAGCACCCCGAGCAGCGCCGCGCCGGCCGCCGCGATCAGCACCGGGAGCAGGTAGTCCCGGCTGGTGAAGAACGAGCCGTAGAGCAGGCCGGTGGTCGCCGCGGCCATGGTGACCATGGCCACCTCGACGTACGCCAGGGGCCCCCGGCTCATCGACGGACCAGGTGGTTCCAGGCGGCGGCGAACTCCGCGCCGTTGTGCACGTTCACCCCGATCACCCCCCGCAGGTTGGCCGGCGGCCCGGCGAACCGCTCGGCGAACTGGATCAGGCTCACCATCAGGAACCGGGGCCGCACCGCGGGCAGCACCGCGAGCATCTGGTCGCCGGGTTGGCCGGTGACGATGCCGAGGGAGACCCCGCTGTCCACCGGGATCATCCTGGGCAGCGCGGCCAGGCCCGGATCGTCGGTGCTGCGCTCCACCCCGGCCAGCAGGTCGAGCAGCGCCCCGGTGCTGTCGAGGCCGCGGTCGGCGGCCGAGCTGAACCCGCCGGTGGTGTGCAGTGCCAGCGGGAACCCGCCGCGCACCGCGGCCACGCAGAGCGAGGCGGCCGCGCTGACCGCGTCCTCGAAGGACTTCTCGGTGTACGGGGCGACGCTGGTGTCCAGCACGACCATCAGGCGCGGTTCGTTGGGTACCACGTTGTGCCGGACCATGAACTTGTCCAGCCGGGCCGTGGACTTCCAGTGGATCAGGCGCCAGTCGTCGCCGTACTCGTAGTCGCGCAGGCTGTGGAACGCCACCCCGCCCCGTGGGGAGCTGGAGGAGGTCGGGCCGTCCATGTCCCGGGTCTGCCCGGTCGGTACCGGCTCCACGTGGTGGATGCGCGGGTGCACGTACAGCGTGGACCAGGTGGCGTACTCCCGGCCGACCCGCATCAGCCGCAGCGGGTCGCTGTGCCCGATGGTCAGCGGCCCGACCTGGTAGATGCCACGCCGCTGGGTGGGCAGGGGGTAGGCGGTCTGGTGGCTCTCCCCGCCGGCCAGGCTGGGCACCGGGATGATCAGCTGTCGGCTCCCCACCGCCTCGGCCGCCATGATCGGTGGACTGCGCCGCCGGGACTCGTTGACCACGGTGATCACACCGCATGCCTCGTCGCCGGTGGCCACCCGGTGCGGCCGGACCTCGCGCGCCGCCGACACGTCCGGCCGGGCCAGCATCCACAACCCGGCCACGGCCAGCGCGGCCAGGCAGGCGAAGCCGAGCGCGACCAGCTCCGGATAGTCGGCCAGCCAGCCCACCGCCAGCAGCACCAGCGCCCCGAGGGCGACCACGATCCCAGACTTGGTGAGCACCGGAGCCTAGACCCGGACCGGATCCTGCGGGACCGGGACCGCGGCCAGGATATTGTCCACAATCGCCTGCGCGGTGTGCCCCTGGATCGCCGCCTCCGGGGTGAGCAGCAGCCGGTGGCAGAGCACCGGGCGGGCCATCGCCTTGACGTCGTCGGCGGTGACGAACGAGCGGCCGTCGAACGCGGCGCACGCCTGGGCGGCCACCGCCAGCGCGTTACTGGCCCGCGGGCTGGCCCCCAACCGCAGCTGCGCGACGGTACGGGTGGCGCCGGTGATGGTGACGATGAAGCTCTGCAACGCCGGAGCCATGTACACCGCGCGGGTGATGTCGATCATGCGGAGCAGCTCATCGACCGTCATCACCGGTTGGAGCTGCTCGGGCAGCCGCCGCGCGATCGCGTCGCCGACGATGCGTACCTCCTGCTCGGCGCTGGGGTAGCCGATCCGCAGCAGCATCATGAACCGGTCCAGCTGGGCCTCCGGCAGCGTGTACGTGCCCTGCTGATCGATCGGGTTCTGGGTGGCGACGACGAAGTTGGGCCGGGGCAGCGGGTGGGTGGTGCCGTCCACGGTCACCTGGTGCTCGGCCATCACCTCCAGCAGCGCCGACTGGGTCTTCGGGGAAGCCCGGTTGATCTCGTCGCCGAGCACGATGTGCGCGAAGACCGGACCCTCCCGGAACTGGAACTGCCGCTGCCCGGTGTCGTATATCTGCACCCCCACCACGTCCGACGGGAGCAGGTCCGGGGTGAACTGGATCCGCCGCATCGTGCCGCTGATCGAGTGCGCGATCGCCTTGGCCAGGGAGGTCTTGGCGACCCCCGGTACGTCCTCGATGAGGATGTGCCCCTCGGCGAGCAGGCAGATGACGGCGTCCCGGACCACCTGGGTCTTGCCGTGGATGAAGTACTCCACGTTGGTGACCAGATCGGCACAGCGTCGCTGTACCCAAGCGGTCTGGTCAGCTAAGCCGGCGTCGTACGCCATGGATCCCCCTGGGTCGATATGCAGCGCTGCATTAGGCTAGCGGGCCTGCGCAAGCCGAGCTACGCGTCTGATCAGAAGCGGTCAATGGAAATTCGGTACAACAGGGGTGCGTGGTGGCATATTCGCTCGGCGTCGACATCGGCAGTACATATACCGCCGCGTCAATCTGGCGGGACGGGGCGGTGCAGAGCGTACCGTTGGGCAACCGGGCGAACGCGGTACCCTCCGTGCTGTTTCTTCGAGACGATGGGGTATTGCTGGTCGGTGAGGCGGCCAGCCGGCGCGCGGTGGTCGAGCCCGACCGGCAGGCCCGCGACTTCAAGCGCCGGATGGGCGACGACGTGCCGATCCTGCTCGGTGACGAACGTCGCATGTCCGCCCAGGAGCTGACCGGCCACCTGCTGCGCTGGGTTCTCGACCGGGTCGCCGAGCGGGAGGGGGAGCGCCCCGCCCACCTGACCCTGACCCACCCGGCCGAGTGGGGCGAGTATCGGCGGGATCTGCTCATTCAGGCGGCCGCCACAGCCGACTTCCACGAGGTCGGGTTGCTGGTTGAGCCGGTTGCCGCGGCGGCCTGGTACGCGGTGCAGTCCCGGGTCGAGCCCGGTGCCCTGATCGGCGTGTACGACCTGGGCGGCGGTACCTTCGACGCGAGCGTGGTCCGCAAGACCGGTACCGGCTTCGAGCTGGTCGGCGAGCCGGGCGGGGACGACGCCATCGGCGGGCTCAACTTCGACCACCTGCTGCTGCGCTACGTGGCGGCCGCCGCGGGCCTGGACCTGGCCAGCCTGGACGACACCGACCCGGCGGTCGCCAGCGCCCTGGCCACCTTCCGGGACGCGGTCGTGGACGCCAAGGAGGCGCTGTCCAGCGATGTCGAGGCGGTCGTCCCGGTGCTGTTCCCGGGGCTGGCCGGGCACGTCACGATCAGCCGTACCCACCTGGAGTCGCTGGTCCGCCAGCACGTCCTGAGCACCGTGCAGCTCTTCGCGCAGATCGTCGCCCGGGCCGGCGTCGAACCCGGACACCTGCACGCCCTCCTGCTGATCGGCGGGTCCAGCCGGATGCCGCTGGTCGGTCAGCTGCTCCAGGCGGAGCTGGGGGTACCGGTGGCGCTGGATGCGCACCCGAAGTACGCGGTCAGCCTGGGCGCGGCGATCACCGGTGCCCCCCGGGTCTCTCCGATGGCCAGCGTGCTCGCGTTGACCCCGGCGCCGGTAGCGCCCCCGGTCGCCCCGCCCCCCGTCACCGTCCCGCCGGTCGCCCCGCCGGTTGCCGGGCCGCCGCCGGTTGCGGTGCCGGCCCGGCCCGAGCCGGCCGACCAGGACGAGCCGACCGCCGCGCTCTCCCTGCTCGACCTGGTCGGTGCCGGGCTGACCGAGCCGATGGACGTGACCGTGGACATCCCGATGCTGCCCGAGGTGCAACGGCCCCGGATCACCGACCGGGACGACGTGGTGGTGGTCCGCACCGGGGTACCGGGGGCCGGGTACTGGGGGCGTGGCCTGCGTACCGCCCTGGTGGTGTTCCTCGTGATCGGTCTCGTGGTGGCCGCGATCGTGGTGCTGACCCTGGCCGGTTCCCGGTCGCGGCCGTCCGGCCCCGGCTCCGGACCGGCCGGCGAACCCAACCGGACCCGGGGACCGGCGGGGAACCCCGTCCTGCAGCTGACCGGCCAGCTGGTGGCCGACCCGGCCGGTACCGACGCGATGCGCGGGGTGGCCGCGCTCGGTACCGGTGACCTGGTCGCGGTCGGGCAGTCCGTCGAGCTGCACCCCCGGGCCTGGGTACGCCGGCGGGGCGCGGCCTGGCGCCCGGCCGCAGTCACCGCCGGTACCGGCGGCGTCAACGACGTGGCGGTGAACGGCTCCCGGCTCGTCGCGGTGGGCTGGTCCCAGGGCGCCGGGACACCCCAGCGACCGTCGGTGTGGACCAGCACGAACGGTGACCTCTGGACGCCGGCGAACCTGTCCGGGGACGTGACGGCCACCGGAATCACCGAGCTGACCGCGATCGTGGCCAGCGGCGGCGGCTTCCTCGCGACCGGGGTGGACCGCAAGGCGGACCCGACCGACGGCGACACGGCGGTGTTCCGCTCGGACGACGGGGTGCGCTGGCAACGGGTCAAGGCGACCGGGCTGGACGGGCCCGGCCCGCAGGAGGTGCACCGGCTGGTACGCGCCGCCAGCCGGTACCTCGCGGTGGGCGCGGCGCTGTCCGGGGCGCACCGGGGACCGGCGGTGTGGACCTCGCCCGACGGCACCCAGTGGCAGCCGATGCTCGACCTGCCGCCCGGTTCCCCGACGCTGTGGAGCGCCGTCGCGCAGCCGAACGGTACCGTGCTGGCCTGCGGCGCGTCCGGTCCGGTGGACCGGCCCGCGCCGGGCTGCTGGACCCAGCCCGCCGGTCGGGCCTGGGAGCCGCTGGACGTGGTACCCGCGTCGGGCTCGCCGGTCCCGCTCTACCTCTACGCTCTCGTGGCCGCCCCGGACGGCCTGGTCGCGGTCGGTGTCGCGCGCGGCGACGGGGGCGTGGACGCGGGCACCTGGCAGCTACGGCTGCCGGGCCGCTGACCCTTCGACCGGCGCGATCTCCTGGGTCGGCTCGTCGAGCGCGGCCGGAGCCGGCGGCTCCCCGGGCGCCGGCGCGCCTGGCAATGCGGCCGGGCCTGGCAAAGCGGCCGGGCCTGGCAAAGCGGCCGGGCCTGGCGGAGCGGGCGCTGCCGACGGGCCTGGCGAAGGGGGCGCTGCCGGCGAAGCGGGTGCGGCCGCCGTCGGTGGGGCGGGCGGGGCCGGGCCCAACCCGGCGGCCAGCCCCTCGCACGTGCGTAGCAGCACCTCGGCCGCCCGGACCAGCGGCGGTTCGGTCAGCGGGCTGCGGGCCACCCGCCGCCAGTACCCGTGCAACCCGGCGATCGCCGCGTCGAGCTGCTCCCGGGTCGCGTCCGGTGGCAGGCCCAGCCGTACCGTCGGGGCCGAGCCGTCCCCGCCGAGCAGCCGGTCCATGGGTGCGAGCTGCTCGGGGGCGGCCGGGATCTGGCCGGTACGCAGCTCGGTCAGCACCCGGATCTCGGCCAGCTCGTGCGCGCCGATGCGCAGTCGCTCGACCTGCTGGCGCAGGTGCCCGGAAGCCGGGATCGGGTCGGTACGGGTGACCGCGTCGACGGTACGCAGCGCGCTGTCCGCCTTGAGCACGTCGCGCCGCTCGGCGAACTGGGTCAGCAGCAGGCGGCGCAGCGCGGTCAGCCCGCTCCGCCGGGTCAGCAGCGCGACCAGCTCCTCCCGGGTGGTGCCGGTACCGCCCCGGCGCATCGCCTGCAGGGCGAGCCGGACGCCGTACATGCCGAGCAGCCGGAGCAACCGGTGGCGGCGGTCGGGCGGCAGCGGTACCCCGGGCATGGTGACGAACCGGGTGGCCGAGACGAGCATCAGCCGGCTGGTCGCCTCCGGCAGCCCGGAGAGGGTGCGCAGGTCGGCGTACTCCTCCGGGCCGAGGCTGGTGGCCGCCTCGGCGAGCAGCCCGGCCACCGGCAGTACGGTCTGCACCAGGCCCCGCATCCGCGGGTCCTCCCGGTACCGCGTGGAGATCCGGTGTGCCTGCTCGATCGCGTCCGACGAGCCGCCACCCACCTCGTCGGCGCGGGACAGTACGCCCAGCGCGTTGACCGGCGTGGTGGAGCTGAGCTGCGCATCGGAGAGCACCTCGAGGAAGTCCACGTCCGAGGCGTGCAGCTGGCGCAGCAGGTAGATCACCGCGTCCACGCCACCGGCGTCGCCCACGTCGCCCAGCTCGCTGGCCAGGAAGTCCTGCGCCTGCCGGCCCAGCGACTCGGACAGCGAACCCATGCCGGGCGTGTCGACCAGGGTCATCCGGGTCAGCCAGCCGGCCGGTAGGTCGACCCGGATCTGGTCGAGGTCGCCGGAGCGCAGGTCGACGAGGTCCAGCGCGACGCCGTCGCCCTGGCGGAGGAAGCGCAGCTCCCGGGGGGTACCGGAGCGGGGGTACGCGGTCGCGCGGGCGACGGGCCCGTACCCGTACCAGGTGACGACACGGGTGCACTCCCCGGCGTCGGTAGCCGCGATCCGCTGCCCGACCAGCGCGTTCAACAGCGTTGACTTGCCGGCCTTGACCCGGCCGGCGATGGCCACCCGCAGCGGCTCGTCCAGGTGCCGGGCGACCCCGGCGAGCCGGCCCTGCGCCGGCCGCCCGCGGTATGCGGCGTCCGCCTCGATCAACAACGCCCTGGCCTGCTCCGCGAAGCTCATCGCACCGCCTCGCTCCGCTCGGCGGCCCGATCAGGCACGGACGCGCTGAGCTGGCTGATTCGCTCGCTCATCGGCGGCTCGCGGCCGCGGACAGCAGGCGGTTGACCCGGGCCAGGTCGCTGGCGGTCTCGACGGCCCGGCGCTGGGCCAGGTCCCCGTCGGTGTGGACCGCCCGCAGGGTGGCCGCCCGCTCGGTGCTGGCCGTGGTGGCCAGCTCGTTGGCCCGGTCGAGGTAGTAGTCGCGCAGCTGGCTGCGGCTGTGCCGGAGAATGTTGAGCGCGGCCCGGTTGGCGTCCACGCGCGCCTGGTTGAGGTAGGTGGCCACGCTGCGCAGAGCTTCGTTGCGGCCCTGCTCCAGCCGGGCGGTCTTGAACCCGTGTACCGCCTTGACGCCGAACACCGTACCGAGTGCGGCGGTGATCGGCAGGATCACCAGCAGGCCCGGGTGCAGGGTGGCGACCAGGATCGTGGTGATCACCGAGCTGCTCAGCGACCAGCCCCGCGCGGCGTGCATGGCCAGCTCCAGCTTGCCCGCGCCGTGCACGCTGAGCTGCTGGAGCTGGAAACTGTCCCCCGCGGCCGGCGGGTTGATCCCGCCGGCCAGCCCGCCCAGGTCGGCCACCTCGCCCTCGAACAGCGCGGCCACCTCGGCGGCCACCTCGTCGATCAGCCCGAGTAACTGGCGGTGGCAGTCGGTCAGCTCGTCGTTCGTGCTCTGGTATAGCCAGGGGACGAACTCGGCCCACTCCCGGGCCGGGTCGCCGGACCGGATCCGCTCGCCGGCCGCCTGGTCCAGCTTGCGGATCCGGACCTGAAGATCCTCGTCGACCTTGGCCTGCAGGTCGGCGAACCGGTCGTTGATCACGTTGAGCCAGCGGGAGCTGGGTGCGGTGAGCTTCTGCGCCCGCTCCTGTACCCGCTCCAGCCGGGCGATCGCCGTCCTGTGCTGCTCCGGCCGGGTGAGCGCCTCGTGCTCGGCGGACAGCGTCCCGGCGACCTGCTGCAGCGAGCTGCGTACCGCCTCGGCCGCCGGCCCGGCGCTGCGCTCCGCCCGCTGTACCGCGAGCTGCCCGCGCAGCCGTGCGACCAGCGCCGGGAAGCCGGACTCCCCGTTCAGGGTCTGGTCTGCGGACTCCAGCGCGACCTCGCGCAGCACCGAGGAGACCGGCAGGATCTCCACCTTGAGCCCGGCCCGGCGCAGGTGCCCCCGGTTGATCTCCAGGATCTTCTGCCACTCCGGGTAGAAGTCGGTCTTGGTGAGCAGGCAGAGCAGGTCCGAGCAGAGCTCGGCGGCCTTGCGCAGGAACTCGACCTCGGCGGCGGTGTACTCCTGGGAGGCGTCGGACACCACGATCACCGAGTCGGCCAGCGACATCGCCCGCATCGTCGCGGCCGCCTGGGCGGCCGCGAACCCGCCGCCGATACCCGGGGTGTCGATCAGGACCAGCCCTTCCCGCAGCAGCTCACGGGGGAGGGCGACCTCGACCGCCTGGAGCCGGATCTGCCCCTCGGTGCCCCGGGTGGCGTACTGCGCGGCGGCCCGTGCGTCGATCCGGCGCCGCTGTCCGCTGTCGAGCACCAGCTCGGCACCGGCCTCGTCGCCGTACCGGATGATCGTGGGTACCGCCGTGAACGCCACCGGGTCGGTGCTGCACACCGGTACCCCCAGCAGCGCGTTGACCAGCGCGCTCTTGCCCTTCTTGAACTCGCCGGCGACCAGCACGTGCCAGGCGCCGGCGGTGACCTGGTCGCGCTGGGCGGCCAGCCGCCCGGCCAGGTCGGCCCGGCCCAGTCGCCGGGTCTCCGCGATGGCGGCATCTAGTAACCGCAGAATGTCGTCGTCCACTCAGTGGTGCCCGCCGTGATCGTCCCAGCCGTGGTCGTCGTGGTATGCGTCGGCCGGGTGCGGCACCGTCCAGCCGTCGCCCGCCTGCTGGAGGGAGTCGTCGAGCCCGTCCGAGTCGGCGTCGGTGGTCACCGCGAAGTGCTCGACCGGCGGCGGTGGTGGCGGCGGATCCCCGTGCGGGTGGTGGTCCGGCGGATGCCCGCTGTCCAGGTGGTTCGGATCCACCCGGAGCCGCTTGTCGAAGTCGTCGTGCGGATCGGGTGGCGGCGCCGGATGTGGGTCGGCGACCGGCGGAGCGTGCTGCGGCGGTGGTGGTGGGGCGGCGACCGGCGTGTCCGGCAGCGGCCCGGTCGGCCCGACCCGGTCGGAGATGCCGGGGATCAGCGCGGCGTACTGGAAGCGCTTGGTGGTGGCGTCGAAGTTGTTCACCCCGTACTGCGCGCCGAGCGCCTCGATGGTCTTGCCGTTGCCCAGGCTGATCGCCACGTGCTGGTGTACCGGCGCGTTGTGCCCGTTGGGGTCGCTGTTGAAGGAGAACAGCAGTGCGCCGGGCGTGTGGATGGCGTCCTGCACCGAGATGACCATGCCCTGGTCGTGCAATTGCTGGTACTGGTGCCAGGCGTTGCGCTCCAGGTGTACCCCGGCCTGGTTGGCCGACCACTGCACCAGCATCGAGCAGTCGAACGCGCCCGGGTTGGGGTCGTCGAGCTTGTCCATCACCCCGAAGATGTACCGGTCGCCCTTCTGCGCCTGGGCCGCGTCGAGGAAGGTGTGCAGGTGATCGGTGTTGGCGGCGGGATGCGCCGGCGCGCCGCCGGTCACCGTGGCGGGGTCGAGGGCCTGGTCGAGCGGGATGCCGAACTGCGTCCCCCGGTGATCTTCCAGCGGGATGCCGAACACCGCGCCCCGCCCGGTGTCGGCGACCGGCTCGGCGGCGTTGTGCCCGACCACCACCGCCGAGCTTCCGTCGGCGTGGGTATCGGTCGGGGTGGTCGTCGGCTGCGCCCGCCCGCCGTGCGGGTCGCCGGGGGAGAGCGGGTGGCCGTACCCGATCGTGCCGGTCCACACCCCGTGGTTGGGTCCGTCCCCGTATGCCACCGCCGCCGCCTGCGCGTCGTCCTTGAACCGCAGGTAACGCGCGCCGATGGTGCCGTGGGTGGTGGTCCACGGCGAGACGTCGGTACCGCCGTGCGAGGCGAGGAAGGCCGCCTTCGCGTTCTGCGCCGGGTCGTACAGGTCGAACTGCCGGTCCAGGTCGGGGTGGGCCTGCGCGTTGATCTGCCAGAGTCCCTTGCTGTCCTCGCCATGGGTGGCGTGCGAGCGGCTGTCGCCACCGGACTCGGCCATGGCGATGGCGGTCATGGTGGCGGACTGGTCCGGCGAGAATCCCGCCTGGCGGGCGAAGGCGTAGATCTGCTCAGCCGTGAAGCGCGGCATGCACACACTGTAGATCGATGAAGCCACCTTGCGGAGGGGCCTAGACTGGGCCGCGTTCGCGAACGACCTTGGAGCGGCGTGCAGTCTGACCTACCGGAGTCCCCGGCCGCACCCTGGCAGGTGCTGGCGGACACGATCCTGCAACGGGAGGCCCTGCTCTGCCGGCTCGGCGACGGAGTGCTCCCGCACGACCTCGCCGGGTTGTACGTCGATCAGGCCGACGTCGACCGGATCCTGGCCAGCCTGCCCGGGCTCGGCGGCCCTCCGCGGGAACGGGTCGAGCCGCTGCTGCGCGACCTCGCCCCGGCGATGGCGGCGGCCCGGGACGCGTTCGTCGATTCGCTGGCCGGCCCGTCGGGGTTCGCCCGGATCGTGCGGCGCGCCGGGCTCGATCCGGTTGACGCCGAGGTGCTCGCGGTACTCGCCGCGGTCGAGGTGTCCCCGCACCGGATGCGCCTGCTCGGCTACCTCCAGGACAACGTCGCGCTGTCCCGGCCGACGTTGGCCACCCTGGCCCGGATGTGGCCGGGCGGCGACCACCGCGTCGCGCCCGGGGCCGCGCTCTGCCGGGCCGAGCTGGTCGAGGTCGGCGCGGACGGGCCGTGGGCCACCCGGACGGTCACGGTGCCGCCGCGCGTGGTCTGGGCGCTGCGCGGGGACGGCGCGGCCGACCCCGGGCTGCCCGCCGGCACCCGCCGCCGGCCCGGCACCGCACCCGAAGATGTCGCCGCCGAGCTGCTGCTGGTTACCGGCGCGGATCCGCAGAGCCGGCGCCGGGCGGTGGCCCGGCGCTGGCCCGACCGTGGCGGCCTGGTCGGCCCGGTGCCGGAGAGTGCCACCGAATGGGCGGCGGTGGTACGCGAAGCCACGCTCGGCGGACTCGTCGTCCTGCTGGAGCTGGAGCAGCCGCCCACGCCCACGATCCGGGACCGGATCACCAATGCGGCGCACCTGACCTTCGTCCTCAGCTCGGATCGGGAGCTGGCCCTGGACACCCTGCCCGACCGGCCGTGGTCCGAGCTGCGGCTGGACTCCGGGGTCGCCGACGACGCCGACTGGGCCGCCGCCCTCGGCATCCCGCCGGACCCGGCGTACCGGCTGACCCGTAGCCAGCTCGCGCTGGTGGCCGCCGCGAGCGGGGGAGACTCCGGGCAGCTGCCCGCGGCGGTACGCCGGCTGGCCGGCGGCCACCTGGACGCGCTCGCCGTGCGGATCCGGCCCCGGCGCGGCTGGCCCGACCTGGTACTTCCGGCCGACCATTCGGCCCGGCTGCGCGAGCTGGCCGCCCGGTACCGCGGCCGGGACGTGGTGTACCAGCGGTGGGGCTTCACCCCGCTGCCGTCGACCGGCGTCGTGGCGCTGTTCTCCGGCCCGTCCGGCACCGGCAAGACCCTCGCCGCCGAGGTCATCGCCGGCGAGCTGGGCCTGGACCTGTACAAGGTGGACCTGTCCTCGGTGGTCAGCAAGTACATCGGCGAGACCGAGAAGAACCTGGAGCGGATCTTCAGCGCGGCCGCCTCGGGTGACCTGGTGTTGTTCTTCGACGAGGCGGACGCCCTGTTCGGCAAGCGCTCGGAGGTCTCCGACGCGCACGACCGGTACGCCAACATCGAGGTGGCCTACCTGTTGCAGCGGCTGGAGGCGTACCCGGGGATCGTGATCCTGGCGACCAACCTGCAGCGCAACATCGACGATGCGTTCCTGCGCCGGATCTCGATCGCGGTCGATTTCGAGACGCCCGACGAGCCGCAGCGCCGGCTGATCTGGGCCGGCGCCTTCCCGCCCGGCGCGCCAACGGCCGAGCTGGACCTGGACTTCCTGGCCCGGCAGTTCCGGGTGACCGGCGGCACCATCCACAACGCGGCGCTCGGGGCCGCGTTCCTGGCCGCCGACGAGGGTGGCCCGATCACCATGGAGCGGGTCGCCCTCGCGCTGAAGCGGGAGTTCCAGAAGCTCGGCCGGCTGCGCACCGAGACCGAGTTCGAGCGCTACTTCGACCTGGTCAACGGAGGCGACGATGCTGCACCTGCTCGATGAGTCGCTGGAGGCGTTCCTGCGCGCGACGGTACCGCTGACCAAGCGCGAGATCGACGTGTCGTTCGCCGCTCCGGACCGGGACTGGGGTGCCCGCGTCTCGCGGCCCACGGTCAACCTGTACCTCTGGGACCTCCGGCGCAACCTCGAGGAGCGCGAGGGTGGCATGGAGACCGTCTACGACGAGGCCGGCCGCCCGTCCCGCCGGGCGCCGCTGCCCCGGGTGGACTGCCGTTACCTGGTCACCGCGTGGACCTCCGAGGTCCGCGACGAGCACTCGCTGCTCGGCGCCACGCTGGCCGCGCTGCTGCTGCACAACACCATCGAGCCGCGCTACCTGCGCGGCGCCTACGCGTCGGTGACCCCGCTGCCGACCATCGCGGTCGCCGCCGGCGACGGCCGGGACAACTCCGACTTCTGGTCCGCGCTCGGCGGCCAGCTCAAGCCGGGCCTGGACGTCGTGGTCACCGCGACCGTGGACACCGCCCTGTTCGTCGAGGCCGGCCCGCCGGTCGACCGGTACCTGCTGCGCACCTGGCGCAAGGTGGACGAGGACGAGGCGGCCACCCAGCCGTCGGTCAGCGAGCGGTCGTTCGTCGGCGGCCGGGCCTCCGCGGCCGAGGGCACCGCCGTGGTCACCCCGCGGGGCTCCGGCCGGGTCGGCCCGGACGGCGCCTTCCTGGTACCGGCGGAGTCCGGCGACGAGGTCTCCGTCGACGGTACGGTCCGGGGCCGGGTACCCGGCTCGGGGCCGATCGACGTGACCGAGCCCTAGGCGACCAGAAGCTGGTGGGTGGCCAGTTCGCGGTAGAGCGGGCTGGTCTCGGTCAGCTCGTCGTGCCGGCCGACCGCGGCAACGCGGCCCCGGTCCAGCACCACGATCTGGTCGGCGTCGACCACCGTGGAGAGCCGGTGCGCGATGATCAGCAGGGTCCGGTCCTCGGAAACCGTGTCGATCGCCTGGCGCAGCGCCGCCTCGTTGCGCGCGTCCAGGTTGCTGGTCGGCTCGTCGAGCAGCAGGATCGGCGGCGCGGCCAGCAGGGTACGGGCGATGGCCAGCCGTTGGCGCTCCCCACCGGAGAGCAGGACGCCACCCTCGCCGACCTGCGCGTCCAGCCCGAGCGCGGTACGCCGGACGACGTCGGTCAGGTGCACCATGTCCAGGACCCGCAGCATCTGCCCGTCGGTCGCGTCGGGTACGGTCAGCCGCAGGTTGTCGCGGATGGTACCGGCGAGCACCGGTGCCTCCTGCTCGACGTAGCCCAACCGGGCTCGAAGTGACCCGCGGGCCAGGTCCCGGATGTCCACGCCGCCCACCCGTACCGCCCCGGAGCCGACCTCGTAGAAGCGCTCCACCAGGGCGAGCACCGTCGACTTGCCCGCCCCGGACGGTCCGACCAGGGCGGTACGCGTCCCGAACGGTACGGCGAACGAGACCTCCCGCAGCACCGGCGGCCCGTCCGGGTAGCCGAAGCTGACCCGGTCGAACTCCACGGCGGCGGGGGACACGACGGCCGGCGAGACCGGTACCACGTCGGACGCCTCCTCCGGCGGCAGGTCGAGGATCTCCTCGATGCGCTGCAGCGCACCGAGTCCGGTCTGCAGCTGGGTGTACGCGTGCAGCGCCTGGGCCAGCGGCATCACCAGGAAGAACAGGAACAGCACGAACGCCACCAGGTCGCCCAGCCCGATCGCGCCGCTGGCCACCCGGGCCCGCCCACCCCGACGACGAGCAGGAACGCCGCCTGTACCGCCGTCATCGCGGCCGGTCCCACGAGGGCCTGCAACCGGGCCATCCGCAGCCCCGCCGCGTAGGCCTCGCCGGCCGCGTCGCCCACCGCCTGCGCTTCGCGGTCCTGCGCGTTGCTGGCCCGGATGGTCCGGGCCGCGCTGATCGCCCGCTCCACCGTCGCGGTCATCTCGCCGATGCGCGCCTGCGCCTGCTCGGACGCCGGCCGCACCCGCCGGGTGAACACGACCGCCACGCCGAGGCCGACGGCCATCCCGACCACGGTGATGCCGAACAGCAGCGGGTCGATGAGGATCATCCCGATCGCCGCGCCGACCACCATCACCGCGCCGGTCACCGTCTCGAACAGGCCGGAGGTGACCACCGCGCGCAGCAGTGTGGTGTCGGCGCCCACCCTGGACAGCAGATCGCCGGTACGCCGCTGGTCGTACTCGCGGATCGGCAGCCGCAGCAGGTGCCCGGCCAGCCGCCGGCGCGCGGTCAGCACCATGCCCTCGGCGGTACGGGCGAGCAGGTAGTCCCGGGACCCGTCCAGCACGGCGACCACCAGCAGCACCCCGACCAGGAGCCACACGTAGCGCCACACGTCGGTGTGCCCGACCCCGTTGAGCACGGAACGGGTCAGCAGCGGTTGCAGCAGGGTACCCCCGGCCCGGGCCAGCGACAGCACCGCGACCAGGACCAGCGCCACCCGGTGTACCCGCAGGTACGGCAGCAACGAGCGGAGCCCCACCCGACGATTTCCCATACCGGACAGGGTATGGAGGCGATCCTGAGAAACCCGCAGGGTCGGAGGCGATTGACCGACCCCGAACCCGTCACACCGTCCGGACCAGCCGGGTCAGCCCGGGCACCGGGAGATGCGCGAGCGGCACCCCGGACGAGGCGTCCCACCAGCCGATCGTGCCGGAGCCGCCGACCAGCAGCCGGGACCCGTCCGAGCTGACCGCCAGCCCGCACACCTCGCCGCCCACCGTCCGGCGCCCGACGGCGGCCCGGGTCTCCAGGTCGACCACGTGGATCTGGTCCCCGATGCCGAGGTACAGCCAGCGGCAGTCGGGGGAGACCGTGGCGCTGGCGGTACCGGTACCGGTGGGGACGGGTACCACCGCCTGCACGATCAGCTTCTCGGTGTCGGCGAGCGCGAGGCGGCCGTGGCTCAGATCGGCGACGACCAGCCGGCGCGCGTCCGGCGTGACCGCGATGGCGTGGGCCGCCGCCGACCCGGTGCCGAACGGCTCCGGCAGGTCCAGGCAGTACGCCCACCCGACGGTCAGGTCCAGGGTGTGCACGAACGCGTCGGTCTCCTCGTCCCAGCCGGACCCGGCCGCCCCCGGCTGGTGCGTGTAGAGCGTGTAGAGCGCATTGGCCCCGGGTGAGTACGCGGCCTGCCGGCGCAGCCCGTGCATCTCCTGCTCGGTTCCGGGCGGCACCGGGACCTTGTCCCGGGTGAACAGCCCGCCGCTGGTGCCCTCCAGCCCGAGCAGCTTGACCCGGTACCGGTCCGGCTTCTCCGGCGGCAGCCACTCCAGCACGCACAACCCGGTATCCATCCGGGCGAACGCGTCCGGCTCGTAGTTGCCGGTCAGCTCCAGCCGGTACCGCTCGGTGTGCGGCTCGGCCACGACGATCGTGGTGTGCGCCCGGCCGGTCACCGCGGGGTTCGCGGTCAGCGCGACCATCTGCTGGTCGGAGGCCACCTGGGGGCGCCACGACCCGGCCAGCCGGATCCGGCCGGTCTCCCGCCCGGTGGCCGTCTCGATGGTGGTGAGCGTCGTGTCCGGCCCGGCCGCCGCGGTGGCGAAGATGTGCGTACCGTCCGGGGTCGGCACGGCGGTGCCGGCGAGGAAGGGCCGGCCAGCCCGTACCACCCCGAGCCCGTGCTCCGTCTCGACCAGCAGCAGATCGGGCGGGACCGGAGAGGCGGCCGGAGCGGGCCGGGCGTCGCACCCGTCGAGCAGCGCGACGCCGGCCGCTCCGGCCGCCAGCGTCAGGAAGCCACGTCGAGTCGTCATGCCCTGTGGACACCGGCCGGGCCACCGAGGTTCCGGAAGACGCCGAGTTCCGGAACCCCGGCGGCGCGGGCGGTGTCTACTTCAACAAGCAGCGGAGGTGCGAGCTGGACGAGGCGCAGGCGGTGGCCCGGGCGCGTACCGGTGACCTGGACGCCTACGAGGTGCTGGTCGCCCGGTACACCGCGCTCGCGCACCGGACCGCGGTACTGCTCGGTGCCGGGGACGACGCCGACGATGTGGTACAGGAGGCGTTCGTGAAGGCGTACCACCGGCTGCGGCTGTTCCGCGGGGACTCGCCGTTTCGCCCGTGGCTGCTCGCGATCGTCGCCAACGAGACCCGCAACCTGCACCGGTCGCGCCGCCGCCGGGACGGGCTGGTGCTGCGCGCCGCGGCCCGCCGGGAGCCCGCCGAGACCGGCCCGGACCTGCCCGCCGAGGCGGCGGTCGCGGCCGAGCGCCGGGCCGCGCTGCTGGACGCGGTACGCGCGCTGGGCGAGCGGGACCGCGAGGTGGTGACCTGCCGTTACCTGCTGGACCTCAGCGAGGCGGAGACCGCGCAGACCCTCGGCTGGCCGCTCGGCACGGTGAAGTCCCGCACCGCCCGCGCGCTGGCCCGGCTGCGGGCCCGGCTCGATCCGACCCTGGCGGGGGAGGCGCGCCATGGCTGAGCCCACCGAGGACGTGCTGGTCGCCGAGCTGCGCGAGCTGGCCGGCTGGCTGGACGTACCCCCGCCCGGGGATCTCCGCCCGGGGGTGCGGGCGCGGCTCGCGGTGCGGCCCCGACCCCGGCGGCGCTGGCGGATCCTGGTCGCCGCGGTCGCGGCCGCCCTGCTGGTGGCGGCGCTGCCGCCGGCCCGGGCCGCCGTCGCGCACGCGGTCACCGCGGTGCTGACCTTGTCGGGCGTACAGGTGCGCCAGGGCCAGCCGACGCCGGCCCGTTCGCCCAGCCCGTTGCCGTCGATCCGGTCGGTCGCGCTGGACCAGGCCCGCAAGCAGGCCCGCTTCCCCATCGGGGTACCCGCGTCCCTCGGCGTTCCGGACGACGTGCAGCTGGCCGACCCCGGTCCGGACGGCGCCCCCCGCGTGGTCACCCTGCTCTACCGCGGCGGCGCGGTCCGGCTGGACGAGTTCGACGGCCAGCTCGACCTGGCCTTCGTGAAGACCGAGGGCCCGCCGGAGGTGAGCTGGCTGCAACTGCGCGACCAGCCGGCGCTCTGGCTGCCCACCGCGCACGCCATCGCATACGTCGACCGTAACGGCGTCACCCACCACGAGACCGCCCGGTTGGCCGGCCCGACGCTGGTATGGTCGGCGGGCGGGGTGACCTACCGGCTGGAGGGGATCTCCACGCTGGACGAGGCGTTCGCGGTCGCGATGTCGGTCAGCTGACCGGGCTCCAGTCGAACAGGCTGAGGTTGACCGCGTTGGCCATCGCCTGGTAGCCGGCGTCGTTGGGGTGCAGGTGGTCGCCGCTGTCGTAGGTGGGCAGGAAGCGCAGCGGGTCGGCCGGATCGCCGGTCGCCTTGGCGAAGTCGATGTAGCCGTCGAAGTGGCCGGGCGCCTTGATCCAGGCGTTGAGCTTCTGCCGCTCCTGCTCCATCGCGTCGGTGTACCGGGCGGAGCCCTTGAACGGGGTCAGGGTGCCACCGAAGATCCGCGCGCCCGTCCCGTGTACCCGGTCGATGATCTGCTGGTATCCGGCGATGATCTGGTCGGCGGTGGCCGGCGGGTCGCTGCTGCGCAGGTCGTTGACGCCCTCCAGGAGGATCACGTCGGTCAGGCCGCGCCGGACCAGGACGTCGCGGGTGAGCCGGTGCAGCGCGCTCGGCCCGCCGGTGCTGGTGCTGTCGGTCAGTACGTGGTTCCCGCCGATCCCCTCGTCCACCACGGACTTCGCCGGCACGCTGGTACGCGCGCGCAGCCGGTAGGAGAGCTTGTCCGGCCAGCGTCGGTTGGTGTTGGTCGTGGAGCCCGAGCCGTCGGTGATCGAGTCGCCCAGCGCCACGATCGTGCCCGGTGCGGTACCGCCCCGGACGCTGACCGCGTCCAGGAACGGCCAGGTGCTGATCGTCGTCCCGAACGATCCGGTGCCGGTCTCCGAGGCGTGGTCGCCGGAGCCGGAGACGTAGCTGGTCTGGTGCGCCGAGCGGTGGTACGTCACCGGACCGGTGTACGTCGGCAGGTAGACGCTGACCGCGAGATCCTGACCGGCCGCGACGGTCAGCGTGACCGGGTCGCTGCTCACCTCTGCGCCCTTGAGCACGGTGACGCTGGTGAGCCCGGCGAACTTGGCCGTGTGTGCAGATGTGACTCCGGCGCCCGTGGTGCGCAGCGCGACGGTCACGTGGCCGAACGCCATGTCCCGGTCGCCGAAGGTGTTGGCCAGCCGGACCCGCACCGACGTGCCACCGGAGTGCATGCGGACGATCAGCCGCAGGGTCTGGTTGGTGTACGTGGGCGGGGTGCTGCTCGCCAGGACGGAGGACTGCGGGGATGCCGCCCAGGAGTCCACCCAGCTCGGCAGCGTGGTCGCCGCGTGGGCACTCACCGCCGCCCCGCCCAGCACGCCGGCCAGCAGGACGGCACCCACCTTCAGCAGCAGGCGGGTCTTTGGCAGGCGGGGGACCAGGCGCACCATCGGGACTCCGGAGTCATATAGATATATGGAAGTGGATCAGAATCCTCGCATCCCCGGAGTCCTACCGCAACGGGGAGGATCAGAACCGCCGGCCCGAGCTCTTGCGGCTCGGACCGGCGGCCCCGGTGTGGGATACAGCTAAGTCAATGAACTGTCAGGAAGGCTTCCTGACTGGCCGATAGGACGCTACGACCTCAGCCGGCACGCGTCAAGGGGCCGTTCACCCAGCATCAGTCAGTAGTCGACCTCGTTGGTGTGCTCGAACGGGCCGAAGACCAGCTCACGGGTGAACGGCTTGCCTTCCGCCAGCCCGTCCGCGCAGACGTCGAGGGTGAACTGGCGCAGCACCTTGAGCGAGCGGCCGGCCAACCGTACCGGGCGGCGGACCTCGTACAGCGAGACCCACGGGCAGCGGTAGTAGCAGTACCCGCCGTCGCCGGTACGGATCCGGATCAGGTCACCCCGGTCCACGGCCGCCTCGATCTCGGCGTGCAGCGCGATCGTCGCCGCCGGGTTGGGGTCGGCCGCCCAGAGCGCCTTGATCGCCGCCCGGGCGTCCCGGTCCCGGCGCCACATCTCCCGGGTACGTGGGTCGGTCAGGCACCACGGGTCGAACCGGGCACCGCCCGGCATCGTGGCCGGGTCCGGGCGTACCCCACCCACCGGCACCTGGTACCCCTTGAGCAGCGCCGGCATCGCGGCCAGCTGGCCCACGTCGAACCACGCCTCGACGCCGCGCTTCAGGTTCGCCTCGATCAGCTCGTTGAGCCGCGGGTCCTCGGTGTTGGCCCGCAGCGCGAGGGCGTAGTCGGCGGCGCTGGCCGCTTCCCCGGCCAGCTGTGCCAGCCGGTTGAGCGCGCGCTGGTCGCCGGGCGGCACCGGGTTGCGCTGCAGGTTGTACAGCGCCAGCTCGGCGTTGCCGCGGATCGCCGGGAGCGCCGTGACCAGCGCGGACAGGTGCTCGCGCGGGCACGGGTCGACCCAGTCCGGCAGCGCGGCCGGCAGGGCCAGCTCCTCGGACACGTCGTAGTCGGGGTTCCGGCGGCCCTGCTCGGCCCGGCTGAGCCAGCCCTCGACCCCGGAGAGCCACTCCCACACCTGCTCGAAGGTCATCGGCGGGACGTAGCCGACCGTCCCCGGCGCGGCCGTGTAGTCGGTGTCCAGGAACGCTTCGCTCAGCGTCTGCAGCACGAAGGCGTTCCAGCCGGCGAGCAGCTGGCTGCAGACCGCGGGCGGGCAGTCCCACAACGAACCGCCCTGGGTGGTGACCTCGGCGCGCAGCCGCTCGGCGCGCAGCAGCTCCTCGTACGCCGGCTTGCCGGCCCGGCGCATGGCTTCCAGCGCGACCGCGCTGCGCTCGCCCCGCCAGGCCGCCCGCATCCGGGTCATCACGCCGGGGTGGAAAGGGTCGCTCACGCCGGCTCACGCTACCGGCACGCGCCACCGGCCGCGCTACCCCGGTGGAAGCACCAGCTCGGCGAGGACCGCCCGGTGGTCGCTGCCCGGGACCGGGTACACCGCCACCCGGCGTACGCCGACCCGCCGGTCGGCCAGCACGTGGTCCAGCGCGACCCGGGGGAACAGCCTGTCGTACGGCCACGTCATGCTCAGGCCCTGACCCGTCACGTCGGCGGCGTCCCGGTAGCCGGTGCCGATCAGCCGGCGCAGGGCGGCATGGTCGAGCGTGGCGTTGAAGTCGCCGAGCAGCAGGTGTACCTGACCGTCCACTGTGGCCGGTGGCTCGGCGGCCAGCGCCCGGGTCCACGCCTCGGTGACCTTCGACCCGAGGTCAGGGGAGGTCGAGGCCGGCGCGGTGACGTGCACCGACTCGACCACGACCGGCGCGGCACCCGGTACCGGCACGGTCGCCCGGGCCTGGCCGAACTCGTACGGGTTCATCCGGACCCCGTCGTCGTGCAGCGGGAGGCGGCTGTACAGCGCGGAGCCGCCCACGCCGGGGATCGGGTGGGCGGACCGGTGCGGGAGCAGCCCGGCCAGCCCGGCGGCGTCCAGCGCGCGCTCCGCCTGCGGGGTGTACTCCTGCAACGCCAGCAGATCGACCCGCTCGGTGCGGACCAGCGCGACCAGCCGGGCCGGGTCGGCCGCGCCGACCATCATGTTGGCGGTCAGCACGCGCAGCGTCGGCCCGGCGGGCAGCGGATCGCCGGCGGCGAATCCACGCGGCAGCACGGCGGCCGCCAGCGCCGCGACGGTCAGGGTGGCGACCGCGGCTGCCGGCCACCGCCGCAGCACGAGCGCGACCAGAGGTACCGGCAGGGCGAGCGCGGCGAGGTAGGGCGTGAACGAGATCAGCTGGATGAACGGGTACCCGGCCTCCAGCCCGAAGAGGCGGACCACCGCCCAGAGCGCGAACCCGGCCACCACTGTCCAGATCGCGACCGAGAGCACCCGGCCGCGCCGGACCGGTGGCGGCGGATCGGGCTCATCGGCCAGCACGGCCCCCGTTGTCTGCGTCATGGCATCGAAGGGTAAGCGGACTGCGCCAGGATGGCGGCACTGCGTACCATGCCGCCGTGCGAGCCGAGTTCTCCGGTACTGAAGGGGTCGACAGCGCGGAGGTGGAGACCCGGCGCTTCGTGGTGTGCGGGGACAACCCGCTCGCCCTGCGCCTGATGGACGAGCTGGCCACCCGGTACGGCGGGGACATCGTGGCGGTCCTGCCGTCCGCGCGGGACGGGTACGGGCCGCGCATCGCCAGCCTGCCCGGCGTCGAAGTGGTCGAGGCGGCCCGGCTGGACGCCGAGGTGTACCTCCGGGCGGACCTGGCCAACGCCGCCGCGCTGGCCCTGGTGGACCAGGACGACGCGGGCAACCTGGACGCCGCTCTGCTGGCCCGGGAGTTCAACCCGCACCTGCGGATCGTGCTGCGGATGTTCAACGCCGGCCTGGGCGCCGGGGTGCGCCGGCTGCTCGGTGACTGCGAGGTGCTCTCCGAGTCGGGGATCGCCGCACCCGCGTTCGTCGCGGCCGCGCTCGGTGACTCGGTACCCACGATGCTGCGCCTGCCCGGACGGCCGTTGCTGGTCGGCTACCGGGATGCCATCCCGGCGCAGGACGTCATCTGCGGGATCGCCGCCGACGAGGGTCGCGAGGAGGTCGAGCTGCTGCCCGCCGACCAGCGGGACGCGGACCTGGTCATCGGCACCGGTGACATACCGGCGCCGGGCCGGGTGCGGCGGCGTCCCCGGCACCCGGTCCGGATCATCGCCCGGATGGTCGGCCGGCGGCTGCGGCTGCTCCTGGCCGTCCTGGCCGGCCTGATCGTGCTGGGCGCCGTGGTGCTGAAGTTCGCCGACCACCTCGGCTGGTGGCCGGCGCTGTACCAGACGGTGCTCACCGCGTTCGGCGGCGCCAGTCCCGACCCGGGCGCGCCGGTGGCCCAGCAGATCCTCGAGCTGACCCTGACCGTGGTCGCGATCGCGCTGATCCCGGTGGTGACCGCGGCCGTGGTCGACGCGGTGGTCAAGGCCCGGCTGGCCGCCGGTGGGCTGACCGAGCCGATCGAGGGGCACGTCGTCGTGGTCGGCCTCGGGAACGTCGGTTCCCGGGTCATCCGGGCCCTGTACGAGCTGGGCATCAGCGTCGTCGCGGTGGACCGCGACGACCAGGCCCGCGGCGTATCCGTGGCCCGCGAGCTGGACCTGCCGCTGGTCGTGGGAGACGCAACGCAGGAGCAGACGCTGCGCTCCGCCTCGGTGCAGACCTGCCGGGCGCTGGTGGTCACCTCCACCGGCGACCTGGACAACCTGGAGACCGCGCTGGTCGGCCAGGCCATCCAGCCGGAGCTGCGGGTGGTGGTCCGGCTGTTCGACGGCGACTTCGCCGAACGGATCCAGCGCAACTTCCGGATCACCAGCTCGCGCAGCGTGTCGTACCTGGCCGCACCGACCTTCGCGGCGGCCATGCTGGACCGGCAGGTGATCGACGTGATCCCGGTACGCCGGCGGGTGCTGCTCGTCGCCGAGCTGCCGGTCGCGCCCGGCTCGCCGATCGAGGGCCGTCCGGTGTCCGAGCTGAACCGGCCGCACGAGACCCGGGTGGTCGGGATCCGTACCGGCCGGGGGGCGCAGACGCTGTGGTCGCCGCCGACCGGCCGGCAGCTGGTCCGTACCGACCGGCTGGTCGTCCTGGCCACCCGGGCCGGGCTGAGCTGGCTGCTCGCGGTCAGCGGGGCGAACGTGGACTGACCCTTCGCGCGCCGGTCACCTGATCTTCACCGGGCCGACACCGCTCCCCGGTGGGCTCAGCTGGGTCGACCTGAGGAGGACGCGATGCACAAGCGCTACAGGGCCGGGATCGTCGCAGCGGTGGTGCTGGCCGGCTCGCTGCTGGCCGGAGCCGGAGTCGCCAACGCCGACGGGCGTGGTGACCGGGGCGAGGACGAGCGGGAGAACGGGTACGAGATCGGCCTGATCGGCGACATGCCGTACGGCGACACCGGCCGGGCGCAGTTCCCCGACGTCATCGCCGACATCAACGCGCACCGGCTGGCGTTCACCGCCTTCGACGGGGATCTGAAGAACGGCAAGGAGCGGTGTGACCAGCCGCAGTACGACGCGGCTCTGGCCAACTTCAACTCGTTCAAGGACCCGCTGGTGTACGTGCCCGGGGACAACGAGTGGACCGACTGCGACCGGGCCAGCAACGGCAGTTACGACCCCAACGAGCGGCTGGCCCTGGTGCGTACCATGTTCGCCGCCGGCCCGGACTCGCTCGGGCAGCGCACCATCGCACTGACCCGCCAGTCCGCCCAGTACCCGGAGAACGTGCGGTGGCAGCGCGGCGACGTGACCTACCTCGGGCTGAACGTTCCGGGCAGCGACAACAACGCGCCGCAGTTCGACGCGACCGGCAAGCAGGTCGACGGCGATCTGGCCGAGTACACCGCCCGTAACGCGGCCAACCTGGCCTGGCTGGACGCCTCCTTCGCGGCGGCCCGCGCGGCCCACTCGGTGGCCGTCATGGTGATCATCCAGGCGGACATGTGGAGCGCGGGCGACCCAACGGCGCACTTCGCCGACACCAGGACCGCGCTGGCCCGGCTGGCCATCGGCTTCGCCGGACCGGTGGTGCTGGTCAACGGGGACAGCCACTTCCTGAAGATCGACAAGCCGCTCACCGACGCGAAGGGCAACGTGATCGAGAACTTCACCCGGGTACAGACCTTCGGCAGCGACCAGAACCACTGGGTCAGCGCGACCGTCGACCGGCGCGACCCGGAGGTGTTCACGTTCCACCAGCACATCGTCGCGGCCAACCTGCCGACCTACGTCAGCCCGTGACCGCGGCCTGAGAGGACTCCGTCGGGCGGAAAAGGGGCGCCCTATTTGGCCTGGTGGGAGTACCTGCCTCCTGCGCGAGACATCCACGTGCGACTATGCTCGCCGCTGATCCCGCGTACCCCTCCCGAGAAGAGACGACCATGGCGCGTGCCGAGTCACTTCCCCGCTGGGCCACCCGAGCCTGCTTTGCTGTCCTGGCCGGTGCCGCCATGGTGGCCGGTGCCGTGGTCGCCCTGACCCCGGCGCACGCGTCGGACCGCAACCCGTACGCGCCGGCGGCCGGACACCCGTACCGGCACGGCGCGGTACCGACCCTGGAGACCGCGCAGCGGATGGCGGCGTACCGGGCCGGTCACGCCCTCGCCGCCACCGGGCCCAACCTGAGCTACGGCGGCGCGGTCGACGGGATCGGGGTGACCACCGGCAAGCCGAAGGTCTACCTGATCTTCTGGGGCTCGCAGTGGGGCACCGCCGGTACCGACGGCAACGGCAACACCACGCTCTCCGGCGACCCGGTCGGCATGGCGCCCCGGCTCCAGCAGCTGTTCAAGGGGATCGGCGCGGCCGGCGAGCTGTGGTCCGGGGTGAACACCCAGTACTGCGAGGCGGTACCGAAGGGCACCCAGACCTGCCCGGCGAGTGCCCCGCACGTCGGGTATCCGACCGGTGGTGCGCTGGCCGGGGTCTGGGTGGACAAGGGATCCGCCGCTCCGGCGTCCGCCACCGAACGGCAGCTCGGTGTGGAGGCGATCACCGCGGCGTCACACTTCGGCAACGGCAATCCGGCGCTGAACCGCAACGCCCAGTACGTTGTCGTCTCTCCGCACGGCACCACGCCGGACGGCTTCAACACGCCGAAGGGCGGCTTCTGCGCCTGGCACGACTGGAACGGTGACCCGTCGCTGGTCGGCGGCCCGATCCCGTCCCCGGTCGGCGACATCGCCTTCACCAACCTGCCGTACGTCACCGACGCCGGCGGCAGCTGCGGCGCCGGATTCGTCAACACCGGCCCCGCCGGTGCCCTTGACGGCGTGACGATCGTGGAGGGGCACGAGTACGCCGAGACGATCACCGACCAGAACCCGGCCGGCGGCTGGACCGACGCGACCGGCGAGGAGAACGCCGACAAGTGCGCCTGGCTGAAGACCGGCCCGGGCGCCTCGGCCAACGTGCTGTTCACCACCGGCTCGTTCGCCATGCAGTCGACCTGGGCCAACGACACCAACGGCGGGGCCGGCGGCTGCCTCATGTCCCACCCGATCGTCGGCGGCAACACCGGTGGCGACGACTTCGCGCTGGGCACCTCGCCGAAGCAGGCGGCGGTGACCGCCGGCAAGACGAGCACCCTGACCGCGATCGTGACGAGCACGGTGGTCGCCGGGTCGCCCGGGCCGGTCACGCTGTCGGTCGCCAACCTGCCTGCCGGGGTGACCGGCTCGCTGAACCCGACGACGGTGGCGCCGGGTGGCTCGTCCACCCTGACCCTGCACGTCGGCTCGTCCACCAAGGCCGGCAACTACCTGGTGTCGATCAGTGGCAAGGCCGGCACGCTGGTCCGGCAGGCGGCGTACACGCTGGCCGTGGTCGCCTCCACCGGTTCGGTCTTCAACGGCAGCTTCGAGAAGGGCCTCGCCAGCTGGACGGTGGTCGGGCAGGTGAGCACGGTGACCGACCCGGTGCACGGCGGCCTCGCGGCCGCCCGCGTGGGTACCCCGCAGCCGGGCGGTACGTCGATCCTGCGCAAGACCTTCACCATCAAGGCCGGACAGACCCACCTGCGGTTCTGGTACCTGACCGTGTGCACCGACATCGTCCAGCTGGACTGGTTCACCGCGACCCTGCGGGACCGGACGACCAACAAGACCACCACGCTGGTCGGCCACACCTGCGCCATCGATCCGGCCTTCCACGCGGTCAACGCCACGGTCGTCCCCGGGCACAGCTACTCGCTGGTCCTGACCGACCATGACGACGGGCGTACCGGCGACCCGACGTACACCTTCGTCGACGACGTCTCGACCTTCTAGCCCGGCAACCGTCTAGACCTGGACCGGCAACGCGAAGCTGAACCGGGTACCGCCGTCGGTACCCGGTTCGGCCCAGATCCGCCCGCCGTGCGCGTGCACGATCTCCTCGGCGATGGCCAGGCCCAGCCCGCTGCCGTCGACCGAGCGTCCCCGGGCGGTGTCGGTGCGGTAGAAGCGGTCGAAGACCCGGGTCAGCTCGTCCGGCGGGATCCCCGGCCCGGTGTCGGTAACGGTGATCCCCGCCTCGGTGGAGTTCTGCCAGGCGGCCAGCCGTACCCCGCCGTGGCTGGTGTACTTCACCGCGTTCTCCACCAGGTTGGTGACCACCTGGCCGAGTCGTTCCCGGTCGGCGCTGACCACCGGTGCCTCCCCGGCCACCTCGACCTCCAGCCCCTTGGCCTGGGCCAGCGGGCGCAGCTTGGCGGCGGTCGCCTCGGCCAGGTCGCGCAGGTCCACCGGGCGGACGAACAGCTCCAGGCTGCCCTGGTCGGCCTGGGCCAGGGCGAGCAGGTTGTCCACCATCCGGGTCATCCGCTCGACCTCCTCGGCGGTGCTCGCGAGCACCTCCACCGCGTCCGGCGGCAGATCCCCGGCAGCCAGCGCGACGTCCAGCTCGGAGCGCATCACCGCGAGCGGGGTACGCAGGTCGTGCGAGGCGTCGCCGATCAGTCGGCGCTGCGCCTGCACGCCCGCCTCCAGGCGGTCGAGCATCGCGTTGAACGTGTCGGCGAGCCGGCCCACCTCGTCGGCGGCCTTGGGCACCGGTACCCGCTCGTCCAGCCGGTCCAGGCTGATCTGCCGGGCCTTGGCGGTGACCGCGGCGACCGGGCGCAGCGCCAGGCTGGCCAGCCACCACCCGGCCGCGGCCGCGATGAGCAGCGCGATCGGTCCGCCGGTGAGCAGGATGACCAGCAGCCGGTGCACCGCGACCTCGATGCTGTCCAGCGAGGTGGCCATGACGAGTACCCGCCGGTGGTCCCGGTCGTCGACCGGCCGGGCGAGCAGCCGGAACCGGGTACGCGCCGGTCCGAGCGGCACCGTGGTCAGCATGGTGTGCCCTTCGAGCACGGTGTCGATCTCGGTGGGGGAGAGCATCGGCCGCAGCGCGACGGCGTCCTCCGAGGTGTCCACGACCGTCCCGTTCGCCGACAGCAGCTGCGCGCCGGAGTCGGTGGGCAGCCCGGACAGCACCGAGTTGCTCAGCTCGGTGAACTCGCCACCGGCCGTGCTGTTGGTCCGGTAGGCGGCGGCGATCTGGGCGGAGCGCAGCTCCAGCGACCGGTCCAGGTCCTTGGTCAGCTCGGCGCGCAGCCGCTGTACCTGGTAGGCGCCGAGCACCACGAGGACCAGCATCAGGATGGTGGTGTACCAGGCGGTCAGCCGGACCCGGATGGGCAGCCGCACGCCTCAGCCCACCCCGTACCCGACGCCCCGCGCGGTCCGGATCAGCGGGCGGTCGAACGGGCGCTCCAGCTTGCGCCGCAGGTACCCGACGTAGACGTCCACCACATTGGACAGCCCGTTGTAGTCGTAGTCCCACACGTGTTCCAGGATCTGCCGCCGGTTGACCACTTCGCCAGCGTGCCGCATGAGGAACTCCAGCAGCGCGAACTCCTTCGGCGACAGGTCGACGGACTGCCCGGCCCGGGTGACGGTACGGGTGGCCGGGTCCAGTTCGACGTCCTCCACCCGCAGGCGTACCGGCCGCTCCGGCGCACCCCGACGCAGCAGCGCCCGCAGCCGGGCCAGCAGCTCGGCGAACGCGAAGGGCTTGACCAGGTAGTCGTCCGCCCCCGCGTCGAGGCCGCGGATCCGGTCGCCGACCGCGTCCCGGGCGGTCAGCATGAGGATCGGTACCCACCGCCCGCGCGCCCGCAGCGTGCGGCATACCTGTATCCCGTCCATCCCGGGCATCATCACGTCCAGCAGGACCGCGTCGTACTCGTGGTCGCAGGCGCGGAACAGCGCCTCCTCGCTGTCGTGTGCGACGTCGACGGCGTGCCCCTCCCGCTCCAGCCCGCGACGCAGCGCCCGGACCAGCTTGACCTCGTCGTCAACGACCAGGATGCGCACGGGTGGGACCTCCTCGCTCGATGTGCACAGTCTGCCGCTGGCTCATGAGGCTTTGATGAGAGTTATCCGCCGGGCCGGGCATTCTCACCGAAATCACACTGTCGGGCTGATAAACCCGGGGGCGGACCGCCGGCCACCATCCCTCCCTGGGCCGGCAGTTGCCAGGCCGCCCCGAGCACCGGCTCCGCCGAGCCGGTGCTCGGGGCCCAGGTGTGCTCGGGGCCCAGGTGCTTGCGCGGCCCGGGGGCCCCGGGCTGATCCACTGCTGACCTGCGGGGTAGCGTTCAGCGGTGGTATCTGTCGCTGACCCGCCGCGGCTGTCGACGCCGGTGCTGCGCTACGGCGGGCTGGCCGGCGGCGTGCTGCTCGCCTTGGCCTCCCTGGCCGTCGGCCACCGGTCGGTCGAGATCCCGCTGTGGCTGCTGGGGACGGAGCTGCTCGCCGGCGCCTGGCTGCTGCTCGGCCGCCGGCTGGACCGGGTACCGATGCGCTGGCTCCTGGTCACCGCGCTGATCTGGGCCCTTCCGCTGCTGCTGAGCCTGCCGATGGCCAGCCGGGACGTGTACGCATATGCGTGCCAGGGCAGCCTGGTGGACGCCGGGATCGACCCGTACACCCATGGCGCGTCCGCGCTGCCCTGCCCCTGGGTGCACGAGGTGCACGAGATGTGGCGTACCACGGCCAGCCCGTACGGGCCGCTCTGGCTGGTCGTCGCCGGTCTGGCCGCGGCGACCGGCGGCCTGGTCGCCGCGATCGTGGTGTTCAAGCTGGTCGCGGTCGCCGGCATCGTCCTGGCCGGCTGGGCCGGCTACCACCTGGCCGGCGCGCTGGGCACCGACCCGGTCAAGGCCGCCTGGCTCGCGCTGATCAACCCGCTGGTCCTGGTGCACGCGTTCTCTGGCGCGCACAACGACGCGCTGATGGCCGGCCTGGTGGTGAGCGCGCTGGCGGTCGCCGTCGCCGGGGAGCGGACCGCGGTCCGGGCCCTGGCCGTGGGCGCCCTGCTCGGCCTGGCCCTGGCGGTCAAGGCGACCATGCTGATGGCGCTGCCCTTCCTGGTCCTGCTCGCCGCGCGGGACCGGGGCTGGTGGTCGATCCTGCGCGCCGCACTGGCCACCGCCGCCGGGGCCGCCGCCAGCTACGGGTTGCTCTGGGCGTCGACCGGGTACGGCCTGGGCTGGCTGCCCTCGCTGCAGCACGCGACCCCGCTCATCGTCGAGCCGACCTCCATCCCCACTGGAGTGGGTATGGCCATGGGCCGGGTGATCCGGGTGCTCGGCCGGCAGGACCTCGCCAGCCACGCGGTCGAGGCGGTGCGCGCGCTCGGCCTGCTCCTGCTGGTGGCGACCGCGGTCGCGCTGTGGCTGTGGGCCCGGCGGCGGTTCACCCCGCGCGAGACGGTCCTGGCTACCGGTATCGCGCTGGCCATCTCGGTACCGCTCGGTCCGATCGCCTTTCCGTGGTACCTGCTGACCCCACTGGCCGTGCTGGGGTACAGCATCGCCCGGGACCGGTACCGGTTCTGGCTGGGCGTGGCGGTGGCCCCGACCCTGCTGCTCATCGTGCCCAGCGGCAACGGGCTCGCCGCGTACTACCGGCGGCAGGGCGGCGTCTTCGACACCCTGCTGGTGCTTGCGCTCCTGATCCTCGGTGCCCGGTACCTGTGGCGGCGGCGCCGCGCGTCCCAGCGGGTCGAGGCCGCTCGATGAGCCGGTTCCGCCCGGTACGGGTGGACCCGTACTGGGTGGTGGCCGGCGTACTGCTCGTCCTGTCGGTGGCGTTCGCGCTGCGCCATCCGTACTCCAGCGATCTCGGTACCCACATCGCGACGGTCGACCGGCTACGCGAGTACCCGACGGATCCGGGCAACCCGCTGGTGAACGCGGACGTGCCCAGCGCCTACTACTCGCCGTACACCCTCCTGCTGGCGATGATCGCCCGGCTCACCGGATGGTCCGCCGCGGCCGTGCTCGCCGGGGCCGGCCCGGTGGTGGTCGCGGCGCTGCTGGTCGGTCTGCGGGCGTTCGTCCGGACGCTGACCCCGCACCGGTACGCGCCCCTGCTGGCGCTGGCCGTCCTGCTGCTGCTGTGGGGCCCGCACCCGCGGGTCTGGAGCGGCTTCGTCAACCTGTGGGGGCTGCCGCAGACCCAGGCCTTCCCGGCCACCGCCGCGCTCGCGCTGACCTTCCTGTTCTGGACCTGGCTGACGGCGACCCTGGACCGGCCGCCGCGCTGGCCGAGCTACGTCGGCCTGGGGCTGCTCGCCGGGGTGATCGCGCTGACCCACCCGTTCACCTTCGTCACCGCGGCGCTGGGTGCGGCCGGGATCGTCGCGGTCCGGGCCGGGCGGCTGACCCGGGCCGCCTGGCTGGGCCTGGCGCTGGCCGCCGCCGGCTGGCTGGCGGTGCTGCTGCTGTGGCCGTACTACCCGTTCTTCGCCCTGCTCGGGCCGACCAACCTGGACGACGTCAACAAGGGTGTCTACCGGCAGCCGTGGATGTACTACGGGCTGGTCGCGGTCGGGCTGCCGGCGCTGTGGCTGCGCGCGCGCCGGGCCCGGCTGGATCCACTGGTCGTGCTGTTCGTCGGTGCGCTGCTGATCGTGACGATCGGCTGGGTCACCGGCCGGTACGCCCTGGGCCGGTGCTGGCCCGGCGTGCTGGTGGCGGCGCAACTCGCGCTCGCGGTCGAGCTGCCCTCCCTTCCGGCCGGTGTACTGCGGCGGATCTGGCTGCCGGTCACCGCTGTGGCGTTGGTCGCCGGGTTCGTGCTGCAGGGCGCCCACCTGGTGTACGCGCTGCCCCGGACCTGGGTACCGCACGCGCTGGCCAGCTTCAACGAGAGCTGGCCGGACTACCGGTGGATCACCGGGTACCTGCACCGGGGCGACGTGCTCGTCACCGACGACTACTACGCGCTGCGTACCGTACCGGCGTACGGCATCCGGACCATCCCGTCGGCCTGGCCCGACCCGTTCCTGACCGACCAGCCCCGGCGCTGGCACGACGTCGCCGCCATGCACGACCCGGCGGTCGACCCGTCGACCCGGCGGGCGCTGGCGGCCAGGTACCACGCCACCTGGGTGCTGGAGTTCCCCGGCAGCTGGTCGATGGATCTGGGTGAGCAACCGGTCGCGGTCGGGCCGCAGGGCCAGCGGCTGTACCCGATCCCCAGCTGATTACGACTCGCGGCTGATCACGCCGGCTCCCGGCCGAGCAGGCCGGCCCGGCGGTGGTACTCGTACAGCCCGTCGAAGACCGGCCCGGTGAGCATCACCACCGAGTCGTCGGCGTAGATCATCGACATGCCGCGCAGGACCACGTCCAGCCCGGCCGCCTCCGGCGCGTCGTACCGTTCGTCGTCCAGGTCGGCCTCGTGCACGATCGCGGCCAGCCGCCACAGCACCGGGTCGGCCAGCTCGTAGCGGCGCAGCATCGTCTCGAACGTGCAGTCCCCGTCGTGGTGGCCCAGCTCGACCCCGCGCATGTCGAACGGCGTGGCGTCCTCGGGTACCTCGGCCGGGTCGGTGACGAACACGAACACCGCGTCGGCGTCGATGTGCCGGCGGATCAGCCAGGCGCAGGCGGCCCGGTCGATGTGTACGCCGGTGCGGGTTGCCCACTTCACGATGACTCCCTGCTGGGGTGGGTCGCGGTGGCCAGGGCGGCCACCGCGGCGTGTGCCTGGTCCCGCTCGGGGGGCGGGAAGTAGTCGCGGCGGCCGATCCGGCGCAGTTCGCCGCGCAGCCGACGCAGCACCGCTGGGCGCCCGTCCGGCTCGCCGGCCGCCGCCGCCTCGGCCTCGGCCCGTACCGCGGCGTACTCCTGCGCGCGGGCGGCGGCCATCCGCGCGGCGAGCTGCCGCTGCGGCCCGAGGCTGGCCGGCCGGGCCAGCCAGATGATCGCCTCGCCGCCGTGCTCGGCGACCTCGTCGGCGACCCACTCCAGGTGCTCCCGGGTACGGGCGTCGGCGGGCAGGGCGACCAGGCCGTCGCCGAGCTGCGCCGCGCCCAGCCGTTTGAGCGTGCGCCACACCGCGATCCGGGGCGTGGACGGCTCGCGGGGCATCCGGTAGGACAGCAGCACCCACGTCCCCGGCTCGGTCACCCGTCACTCCTATCGCGTCCCCCAAGTAGTTGTAACCATGGTTACACTACACGAATGAAGTGGATAACCCGGGAGCGTCCCAAGGTCGACCGGATCGCCTGTCCCTGGCTGATCCGCCGGTTCATCGACCCGGACGCCGAGATCATCTACGTACCGGCGGGTGCGGTGCTGACCACCGCGCAGCGGGAGGGCGGCTACTCCTTCGACGCGCCCGGTGCGACGTACAGCCACCGGCGGCGGCCGGACGGCGGCCAGTGGTGCACCTTCGAGACGCTCATCGACGCCCACGGTCTCGGCGGCGACCACGCCCTGGCCGCACTGGCCGGCATCGTGCACGCCGCGGACATCGCCGAGGACGTGGACAGCCACCCGTTCGGGCCGGCGCTGCGCGCCCTCGGCGACGCCGGTACCGAGGTCGAGCCGGACGACCAGCACCTGCTCGCCCGGGCCGGGTTCGTCTACGACGCGCTCTACGCACACTGCCAGCACCAGGTCGGCCGGGGAGGCACACCGTGATCAGCTGGGCGGTCATCGGATCCGGCGCGGCACTGTCGGCGCTGCTCGCCGGGGTACTCGTCGCGCTCGCGGCTCCGGGAAACCGGCTCGCGGCGGGCACGGGGGCCGCGGTGGGCGCGGCCGCCGGCCCGATCGCCTGGAACGCGATCCTGCGCGCCACCCACGCCAGCACGTTCTTCACCGACGCCCCGCTGGTCATCCTGCCGGCCAGCTGGCAGGACACCGGGTCCGGCGTCTTCACCATCGCCACCACGGCGATCGTGCTGGGCCTCGGCCCGCTCGGCGGACAACCGGCCCGCCGGGTGGTACCGCTGGCGCTGCTCGCCGGCCTCGCGGCGTTCCTCGTCGACGTCTATCTGTACTGAGACGTCCAGCTGTACCGGCACCGTCCCCGACCCGCCCGCCCCGGATGCCCGGCACGCACGCCGCCGGGTAGCGTCGAGCCGTGATCACGCTGGAGGAGCTGCGCGCGGCCGCCTCGCACACGGGCGAGAACTCGATCGACACGGTGGTCCTCGGGGTCGCCGACATGCAGGGGCGGTTGCAGGGCAAGCGGTTCCACGCCCGGCACTTCGTGGACACCGTCGTCGAGGAGGGCAGCGAGGGCTGCAACTACCTGCTCGCGGTGGACGTGGACATGAACACCGTGGACGGGTACGCGATGTCCAGCTGGGCCGGCGGGTACGGCGACTTCGCGATGGTGCCCGACCTGTCCACCCTCCGGCGGACCCCGTGGCACCCGGCCACCGCGCTGGTCCTCGCCGACCTGGCCTGGTTCGACGGCCGCCCGGTGGCGGCCTCGCCCCGGCAGATCCTGCGCGGCCAGCTGGACCGGCTGGCCGCCCGGGGCCTACGTGCCTTCGCCGGTACCGAGCTGGAGTTCATCGTCTACCGCGACTCCTACGAGGAGGCGTGGCAGCGCGGGTACCGCGAGCTGACCCCGGCCAACCTGTACAACGTCGACTACTCGCTGCTGGGCACCGCCCGGGTGGAGCCGCTGCTGCGCCGGATCCGGCTGGAGATGGCCGGCGCCGGCCTGACCCCGGAGAGCGCCAAGGGCGAGTGCAACTACGGGCAGCACGAGATCGCGTTCCGCTACGCCGACGCGCTCACCAGCGCCGACCACCACGTGATCTACAAGACCGGGGCCAAGGAGATCGCCGCACAGGAGGGTATGGCGCTGACCTTCATGGCCAAGCCGAACGAGCGGGAGGGCAACTCCTGCCACATCCACTTCTCGCTGCGCGGCCTGGAGTCCGGCGCCCCGGTGTTCGCCGCCGGCCCCGAGCCGACCGGCTCGACGGATCACGAGCCGACCGGCTCGACGGATGACGGCATGTCCACGCTGATGAGACAGGCGCTGGCCGGGATACTGGCCACGATGCGGGAGTTCACCTTGTGGTACGCCCCCAACGTCAACTCGTACAAGCGGTACCAGCCGGGCTCGTTCGCGCCGACCGCGTTGCGCTGGGGTACCGACAACCGGACCTGCGCGCTGCGGGTCGTGGGGCACCGCGCCGCCGGCCTCCGACTGGAGAACCGGGTACCGGGCGGGGACGTCAACCCGTACCTGGCGCTGGCGGCGATGACGGCCGGCGCGCTGTACGGCCTCGAAAACGAGCTGGAGCTGGAGCCGCCGCACCCCGGCGACGCGTACACCGACACCGACGCGCCCCGGGTCCCGGGCAACCTGCGTGACGCCGCCGAACTGTGGCAGAACAGCGCGCTGGCCCGGGCGGCCTTCGGCGACGAGGTGGTCGAGCACTACGCCAACAACGCCCGGGTGGAGCTGGCCGCCTTCGACGCGGCGGTCACCGACTGGGAGCTGCGGCGCGGCTTCGAAAGGCTCTAGTCCCATGAAGATCCTCAACCCGGCGACCGGGGAGGTCGTCACCGAGGTCGAGCCGACCTCGTTGCCCGACACGGACGCCGCCATCGACCGGGCCGCCCGCGCCTTCGAGAGCTGGCGCGCGGTCTCCCCGGGGGACCGGGCCCGGCTGCTGCGCCGCTTCGCGGTGGTCGTCGACGAGCACCGGGAGGAGCTGGCCCGGCTGGAGGTGACCAACTCGGGCCACACCATCGGCAACGCCCGCTGGGAGGCCGGCAATGTCCGGGACGTACTTGACTACTACGCCGGTGCGCCGGAACGGTTGACCGGCCGGCAGATCCCGGTACCGGGCGGCGTCGACCTGACCTTCCACGAACCGCTGGGCGTGGTCGGAGTGATCGTGCCGTGGAACTTCCCGATGCCGATCGCCGGCTGGGGCTTCGCCCCGGCGCTGGCGGCCGGCAACACCGTGGTGCTCAAGCCGGCCGAGCTGACCCCGCTGACCGCGCTGCGCCTGGGCGAGCTGGCCCGGGCGGCCGGCATCCCGGAGGGCGTCTTCACCGTCATACCGGGCAAGGGTTCGGTGGTCGGGCAGCGCTTCGTCACCCACCCGGCGGTACGCAAGCTCTGCTTCACCGGCTCCACCGAGGTCGGCAAGCAGATCATGGCCGGCTGTGCCGGACAGGTGAAGCGGCTGACCCTGGAGCTGGGCGGCAAGAGCGCGAACATCGTGTTCGCCGACGCCGATCTGGCCGCCGCCGCCGCGTCCGCGCCGGCCGCCGTCTTCGACAACGCCGGCCAGGACTGCTGCGCGCGGTCGCGGATCCTGGTGCAGTCCAGCGGGTACGACCGGTTCCTGGAGCTGCTGGAGCCGGCGGTCAAGCAGTTCCGGGTACAGGACCCGGCGCTGGACACCGCGCAGATGGGACCGCTGATCTCGGCGGGGCAGCGGGAGACCGTACTGTCCTATGTGGACGGTGCCGAGCTGGCGTTCCGGGGTTCGTGCCCCGAGGGAGCCGGATTCTGGTACCCGCCAACGGTTCTGCTCGCCCACGACGGCCGGGAGCGGCACTGGCGTGAGTAGATCTTCGGCCCGGTGGTCTCGGTGCTGCCGTTCGAGACCGAGGCGGAGGCGATCCGGATCGCCAACGACACCCCGTACGGCCTGTCCGGCTCGATCTGGACCCGCGACCTCGGCCGGGGCCTGCGGGTGGCCCGCGGCGTCGAGTCCGGCACCCTGTCGGTCAACTCGCACTCGTCGGTGCGTTACTGGACGCCCTTCGGCGGGATGAAGCAGTCCGGCCTCGGTCGCGAGCTGGGCCCGGACGCGCTGGCCGCGTTCACCGACGTGAAGAACGTCTTTCTCAGTACGGAGGCCTGAGTGGTGCGGCGGTTCGAGGACCGGGTGGCGGTGGTCACCGGCGGCGGGAGCGGGATCGGTCTGGCCACCGCGCACCGGTTCGCGGATGAGGGCGCGCGGGTCGTGGTGGTGGACGTCAACGCCGAGGCCGGCCGGGCGGCGGCGGACGCGGTCGGTGGCGAGTTCGTCGGTTGCGACGTGTCCGACGAGACCTCGGTCAGCGAGCTGTTCGACGGGGTGGCGCAGCGGTACGGGCGGGTGGACATCGCGTTCAACAATGCCGGCATCTCGCCGCCGGACGACGACTCGATCCTGCAGACCCGGCTGGACGCCTGGGAGCGGGTCAACCGGGTCAACCTGACCAGCGTCTACCTGTGCTGCAGGTACGCCATCCCGCACATGCTCCGGCAGGGTAAGGGATCGATCGTCAACACCGCCAGCTTCGTCGCGCTGATGGGTGCGGCCACCTCGCAGATCGCCTATACGGCAAGCAAGGGCGGCGTCCTGGCGATGAGCCGGGAGCTGGGCGTGCAGTTCGCCCGGGACGGGATCCGGGTCAACGCGCTCTGTCCCGGGCCGGTGGCCACCCCGCTGCTCATGGAGCTGTTCGCCAAGGATCCCGAGCGGGCCGCCCGGCGGCTGGTGCACGTACCGATGGGGCGGTTCGCCGAGCCGGCCGAGATCGCCGCCGCGGTGGCCTTCCTGGCCAGCGACGACGCCAGCTTCATCACCGCGTCGGCGTTCGTGGTCGACGGCGGGATCACCGGCGCCTACGTGACTCCGCTGTAGCCGTCAGGCACGCGAGCAGCCCGCTGGCGGATGCTAGGGAGTCAGCGGGACGGCGACGGTGACCCGGGTACCCCGCGTGCCGCTCTCGATCTTCATGGCGGCGGCCAGCCGCCGGACGATCCACAGGCCGCGGCCGTTCGGGGCGAGCGTGGACGGCGGCGCGGTACCGGCGCGGCGCGGGTCGGGGATCCCCGGTCCGGTGTCGGTCACCTCGCAGTGCAGTGCGCGGTCGGCCCGCCAGAGCCGCAGCCGGCCTTGCCCACCGCCGTGCTGGATCGCGTTGCTGGCCAGCTCGCTGGCCACGATCACCATGTGCGAGACCCGTTCGGCGGGCGCGCCGAGGTCGGCGGCGTGCGCGGCCACAGCGGCCCGCAACGCATAGAGCCCGCTCCGGTCGAACGGTTGGTCCAGCGCGCCGGCCCCGGGTCGGCTCACGCCGCCACGGCCGTCCGGAGCTCGGGTCTCACGGCTGGCCATGGACCCTCTGTACCCGCAACGAGCCGATATCACCCGTGTCCACCAGGGTGAACATCTCGTGGACCAGTCCCCGGCAGGTGACCACCATCCGGCGGTCCGCCGGTAGGCTCGCGGCCGCCTGGAGGATGATCGACACGCAGGCCGCGTCCAGGTAGCGCAACTGGGTGAGATTGACGTGGATGTCGTGGTCCAGCCGGAGCGACTCGGTGATCGCCTGGACCAACGGCCTGGAGCGGGTGAAGTCGATCTCCCCGGCCACCCGTACCCCCGGCGGGCTGTGCTGGCGGCAGATCCGCAGGATCGGGTCCTCGTGGTAGACCGTGGCGGCGACCGCCTGGCTGTGCGCGGCGGCGGCGAAGGCCAGCGTCACCGCGTCGAAGCTGTCCCGGTCGTACTGGCAGATCGCGGCCAGCCGGCCGTCGGCGAACAGCGACTCGACCTCCGCCTCGAACGCGAGCAGTTGCTCGATCGCGGCCACCGGCCGGCTGGCCCAGCACATGTCGGCGGTGACCCGCAGGATCGGGTACCCCTCCTGGGCGGCCATCTCGAGGTGCCCGGCCAGCAGGTCGACCATCCGGCGCGCCGACGCCTGCCCGCCGGCCAACCAGGACCGGTCGCTGCCCTGCACGGACAGCTGACCGCGGTCGATCGCGGCCAGCGCCGACACCGAACGGGCCTCCAGCTCGCCGGGCAGCCGCTCGGGGGATACCGAGTCGGTGAAGCACAGGATCTTGTGGCCGCGATCCAACCCGGCGCCTACGAACGCGGCCACGATGTCCAGCCGCTCGTCCGGATCGGAGAACGTCAGACAGGCGTGGTCGCCGGGCCCCAGCGCGTCCACGGACTGCGGACTCACCACGGCGTGTCCTTTCCGTCAGTAACCGATACACCGTAGGACACCCCGACCGGTTGCGCAGCGCGTGGGCAGGCGTGGCGCGCCCGGGGAGGCCACCCGGGCGGTCGGATAGAGTGCACGGCAGCATGGGGCCACATCCGGGGGGAGGCAGGCTCTGCGATGACCATGCAGGCGTCGGGCCGGGTCCTGACCGTACCCAATCTGATCAGCTTCACCCGGCTGCTCGGCGTACCCCTGTTCCTGTATCTGTTCCTGGTCCCACAGGCCTACGGCTGGGCGCTGGTGGTACTCGCCCTCGGCGGCACCAGCGACTGGGTCGACGGCTACCTGGCCCGCCGGCTCGGCCAGATCAGCCGGCTCGGCGAGCTGCTCGACCCGTTCGCGGACCGGCTCTACATCCTGGCCACGCTGGTCGCGTTCACCGTCGGTGGCGTGGTTCCCTGGCTGTTCACCGGCGTCCTGCTGCTGCGCGACGCGCTGCTGCTCGGCTGCCTGGCGGTGCTGCGCCACTACGGCTACGGCCCGCTGCCGGTGCACTACCTCGGCAAGACGGCCACCTTCATCCTGCTGTTCGGCTTCCCGGTGCTGCTGCTGGCCCGGGCCAGTCCGGCGGCGGCGCCGATCGCCGGCCCGGTCGGCTGGGCGCTTGCCTGGTGGGGCCTGGGCCTCTACTGGGCGGCCGGCGTGCTGTACCTGATCCAGACCGTCCGGCTGGTCCGGGCGGCCACCTCTTCCGGGACGGTACCCGCGTGACCGAGCGCCGCTACGCCTCGGACTTCCTCACCGAGATGTTCAACAACCCGCTCGATGCCGGGTACGCCGAGGCGGCCCGGCGCCGGGCCGAGCGCGGCCCGGACTCGGCCGGCCGCCGGATCGTCGGACGCGGGGCGCGGGCGCTCGTCCTGGTGGCCACCGGCTTCCTCCTGATGGTCGCCTACCACCAGACGGTGGCCGGGCAGCCGGAGTCCAGCCGGGTACGCGCCGGGCTGGTCGCCGACGTCCAGGCCCGCCAGCACGAGACCGACCTGCTCCAGCAGCAGGCCGACCGGCTGCGCGACGACGTGTCCCGGCAGCGGGACGCGGCGCTGGCCGCCGCCGGTACCGATGCCGCCGCACTCAACCAGTTGGAGCTGGGCACCGGCACCGGCCGGGTACGCGGCCCGGGTACCGTCGTGCGGCTCGTCGACGCCACCCCGCCGGTGGACCCGGTGACCGGCAAGGCGAACGGGAAGAACCTCGGCGTGGTGCTCGACCGGGACCTGCAGAAGGTCACCAACGAGCTGTGGCACGACGGAGCCGAGGCGATCTCGATCAACGGGGAACGGCTCAGCGCCACCTCGACCATCCGTACCGCGGGCAGCACCATCCTGGTCGACTTCCGGCCGATCTCCTCGCCCTACCTGGTCACCGCGATCGGCCCGGAGGACCTGGACAGGCGGTTCACCGGGTCGCGTACCGGGCAGCTGTTCCGGGCCATCGCCAGCCAGTACGGTATGCAGGTCTCGGTGAACCGGGTGGGCGACCTGACCCTGCCCGCGGCACCGGACCCGCAGCTGCACTACGCCCAGCCGGTACCCACTGACAGCCCGTCGACCCCGGTGTCCGGCTCGCCCGGCTCCCCCGTACCGTCGTCCCCGGGAGGGCGCTGATGTTCGCGGTACTCGCACTGGTGGTCGGAGTGGGGCTCGGTGCCTTCTTCGAACCGTCGGTACCGCTCGCCCTCCAGCCGTACCTGCCGATCGCCGTGGTCGCCGCGCTGGACGCGGTGTTCGGCGGGATCCGGGCGAAGCTGGACGGCGTCTTCGACGACAAGCAGTTCGTCGTGTCGTTCGTCTCCAACGTCCTGGTCGCCGGGCTGATCGTGTTCCTCGGCGACAAGCTCGGCGTGGGTACCCAGCTGTCCACCGGCGTCGTGGTCGTGCTCGGGGTACGGATCTTCGGCAATGTGGCGGGTATCCGCCGGCGGCTCTTCCGGGCTTAGGTAGTAGGTCATGAGCGAGCCGCACCAGGACACCGGTACCGGTTGGCCGGCGCCCACCGAGGCACCGCCTGAGATGCCGGCTGCGGCACCGCCCGGGAAGGCGGCCGAGAAACCGTCCGCAAAGCCCGCCGCGGCACAACCACAGGAGTGGGACGTCGATGGGCCCGACGCGGCGACCGAGCCGGAGGTCGGCGAGGCAGCGGCCGGGTCGCCGGCCGGCCGCCGGCGGGTGTCGGCGGCGGGTGCCGCGATCGGTCTGCTGCTGGTGCTGTTCGGGTTCGCCTTCGTGGTGCAGCTGCGCAGCCACGCCACCGACCAGGCGCAGACCACCGCCCGGCCGGAGGACCTGGTCCGCATCCTGTCCGACCTGGACGCCCGCAAGGACCGGCTCAGCCAGGAGATCAGCCAGCTGCAGACCACCCAACAGCAGCTCGCCGCGGGCAGCGCGGGCCGGTCCGCGGCCCTGGACGCGGCCGCCAAACGGGCCCGCGACCTGGGCATTCTCGCCGGTACGCTGCCCGCCCAGGGGCCCGGGATCGAGGTGCGGTTCCTGCCCGGCAGCCAGGGCCTGAAGGCGGCCGTCATGCTCGACGCGGTGGAGGAGCTGCGCGACGCCGGTGCCGAGGCGCTGCAGCTCGACGGCGGCGACGGGCAGAGCGTACGGGTGGTCGCGTCCAGCTGGTTCGTCGACGGGCCCAACGGCGCGCTCGAAGTGGACGGCCGCACCCTGACCGGCCCGTACCTGCTCACCGCGATCGGCGATCCGCCGACCATGCGTACCGCGCTGAACATTCCGGGCGGGGTGGCCGACACCGTGCACAATGCCGGCGGTAACGTGATCGTCGACCAGCCGGGTACCGTCCGGGTCAGCGCGCTGCACCCGACCGGTAGCCCGCGCTATGCCCAACCGGCCAGCTGAGGCGAAGGACCCGAGTTGATACCCGAGGATCTGCGGTACACCTCCGAGCACGAGTGGGTGGCCCCGGGCGGCCCCACGGTGAAGGTGGGGATCACCCACTACGCCCAGGACGCGCTCGGTGACATCGTCTACGTCCAACTGCCCGACCCCGGTACCGCGGTGCAGGAGGGGCAGGCGTTCGGCGAGGTGGAGTCCACCAAGAGCGTGTCCGAGATCTACGCGCCGCTCTCCGGTACCGTGGTGGCGCGCAACGACCGGCTGGCGGACGAGCCGGAACTGATCAACACCGACCCGTACGGCGACGGTTGGCTGGTGGAGATCGAGCCCACCGAACCGGACGGGCTCGGCCAGTTGCTCGACGCCGCCGGGTACCGTGAGCTGACCGAAGAGTAACCACGGCCGACCGGCGCCGGGACACGATGGGCGAGTCCGGTTGACCCTGCATTTCGACCTTGACTAGGCTCGCCGAGTCGACCGCGAAACCGCGGTCGTGCGCGCGGAGCAGATGGCAGGCCGCGAGCCGGGGGCGCGACCTGCGCCACCGACGCCGACTGATACCCGTGAGGTGGTCCGATGACGCGCCCAGACGACGAGTTCCCTCCACTCGACGTCACCTCGACGCTCAACCTCGGCGCTCTCGACGACGTGCTCGAGGGCCCCGACGCCGAGGTGGCACCCGGGCGGATGTCCGGTTCGCTGCCGCCGGGCATGGCGCTGCTGGTGGTGCGCCGCGGCCCGAACGCCGGCGCCCGGTTCCTGCTCGACCATGACGTGACGACCAGCGGGCGGCACCCGGACAGCGACATCTTCCTCGACGACGTCACGGTCTCCCGCCGGCACGCCGAGTTCCACCGCGAGTCGGGCACGTTCACCGTACGCGACGTGGGTAGCCTGAACGGCACCTACGTCAACCGCGAGCGGGTCGAGGCGGCCACGTTGTCCAGCGGGGACGAGGTACAGATCGGCAAGTTCCGGTTGGTCTTCATCGCCGGGCCACGCCCGGACGAGGGCGCCTGACCACGTAGGGGCACACCGGTGACGTACTCGGGGGTCGGTGCGGCGGCGGCACGGGGGCCGGTGCTGATGAGCATCGGTGAGGTGCTCGCCCATCTGCGCGGGGAGTTCCCCGACATCACCATCTCCAAGCTGCGCTTCCTGGAGGCCGAGGGGCTGGTCGAGCCGCGGCGCACGGCAGCCGGATACCGCAAGTACAGCCCGGCGGACCTCTCCCGGCTGCGCTTCGTGCTGGCCGCGCAGCGCGACCACTACCTGCCGCTGCGGGTGATCCGGGAACAGCTCGCCGCGCTCGACCGTGCCGACGGGGTCGGTGTCGTCGACCGTGCCGACGGGGTCGGCGCCGTCGGGCTGGCGCAGCGCCGCCCGGCGTTGGTGCCGGTCGACGACGCGGGGGTACCCGAGCGGGTCGATCCGCGGCTCACCCGGGACGACCTGCTGGCCCGGTCCGGACTCGCCGACCCGTTGCTCGCCGAGCTGGAGGAGCATGGGCTGATCCGGGCCCGGCACGGGTGGTACGACCCGGATGCGCTCGCGGTCGCCCGGACCGCCGCCCAGCTGGCCGAGTACGGCCTGCAGGCGCGGCACCTGCGCGGGTACCGGGCGGCCGCGGACCGGGAGGTCGGCCTGTTCGCTCAGCTCGTCGCGCCGCTCGCCCGGCAGAACACGCCGGCCGCACAGGCCCGGGCCGCCGAGACGGTACGCGAGCTGGCCGCGCTGTCCCAGCAGCTGCACGCCGCGCTGGTCCGCGCCGGGCTGCGGGAAACCCTGGGCCAGTAACGAACCCCCGCGTGCCGGGGCCGGCAAGTGTACCGTTTACCCAAACGGGTGCGTCTGCATCCGGACGACAACACGGAGGCGGGCAGTGCGTGAGCTGAGCGTGGTCGGTGTTCGGGTCGAGCTACCCAGCAACCAGCCGATCGTGCTGCTCAAAGAGGTCGATGGCGACCGCTATCTGCCCATCTGGATCGGCGCGGTGGAGGCCACCGCGATCGCGTATGAGCAACAGGGCGTGAAACCGCCCCGGCCGCTGACCCACGATCTGATGCGTGACATCCTCGCCGCTCTCAAGACGCCGCTGACCGGCGTGGAGATCGTCGAGATGAAGGAGAACATCTTCTACGCCGATCTGCTGATCGGCGAGGGGGTCCGGGTGTCCGCCCGGCCCAGCGACTCGATCGCGCTGGCCCTGCGGGCCGGTGCCCCGATCCACTGCGCCGACCAGGTGCTGGCCGAGGCGGGGATCATCATCCCGGACGAGCAGGAGGACGAGGTCGAGAAGTTCCGGGAGTTCCTGGAGCAGGTCACCCCGGAGGACTTCGCCGGCTGAACCCTCGGTTGTACCCCGGCGTGTCGCATCGAAACCTGCCGGTCGGATACCCGGCGGAACGATAGTGTTACCTCACCGACACGAGGTGATACCAGCGGGGAGGTAGTGGCAGTGAGCGAGCCGCAGGACCCGCCCGGGCAACCGGCAGCCGAGCCGGATGACGGGGACATCGGCTACCGCGGCGTCACCGCCTGTCACGCTGTGTCGATCAGCTACCGCCAGCTCGACTACTGGGCCCGCACCGGCCTGGTCACGCCGAGCGTGCGGGACGCGTCCGGCTCCGGCACCCAGCGGCTCTACTCGTTCCGCGACATGGTCGTGCTGAAGGTGGTCAAGCGGCTGCTGGACGCCGGGGTGTCGCTGCAGAACATCCGCAAGGCGATCGACGCGCTGCGCTCCCGCGGGGTCGAGGACCTGGCCCAGATCACCCTGATCTCCGACGGCACCACGGTGTACGAGTGCCGCTCGCCGGAGGAGGTCGTCGATCTGCTCCAGGGTGGCCAGGGTGTCTTCGGGATCGCGATCGGCGGGGCGTTCAAGGAGATCAAGGGCTCGCTGGAGCACCTGCCGGCGGAGCGGGCCGCGGCCGAGCCGGTCGGTGCCGACGAGGAGAGCGGCGACCTGGTCGCCGATGAGCTGGCCGCGCGCCGGGCCCGGCGCCGGGCCGGCTGACCCAGGTTCCGTGCCCTCCCGGCGATACCGGCGCTGGCTTCGGCGCGGTCTCGACCTGTGCCTCGTCGGCATCGTGATCGCGGTCCTGCTCGTCGCGGTGAGCGTGTGGTGGGTCGACCGGCAGGCGCGCGGGCACCTGTACACGGCCGACGAGGTACCGGCCACACCGGTCGCGCTCGTGCTCGGCGCCCAGGTGGACCCCGACGGCACCCCGTCGCCGTTCCTGGCCGCCCGGCTCGCCCTGGCCCAGCGGCTGTACGACACCGGCAAGGTCAAGGTGCTGCTGGTCTCCGGCGACTTCGGGCAGCCGGACTACGACGAACCGGACACCATGCGCTCCTGGCTGGTCAGCCATGGCGTACCGCAGAAGCGGGTGGTGGTGGACTACGCGGGATTCGACACGTACGACTCGTGCGCCCGGGCGATCCGGATCTTCGGCGTACACCGGGCGATCGTCGTGACCCAGACGTACCACCTGCCCCGCGCGGTGGCGCTCTGCCGGCACCTGGGCATCGACGCCACCGGCGTGGGCGACGACTCGGTGAGCGTGAACCGGTTCGACTGGTTGCGGGCCAGCGTCCGGGAGCAGGGCGCCTGCGTGAAGGCCAGCTTCGACGAGGTGACCGGCCGCGACCCGGTCTTCCTGGGCAGGCACGAGACCGGTGTGGAGGACGCGCTGAAGGCGGCCGGGTGAGATGTGCCACCCCGGCCCTCCAGCCAGTCGCGAGCCGGCGCTGGTAGCCTGAGCAAGCAGTGCCGTTACACCCGCGCGGGAGAGTCCGACCGAAGCAGCACCGGCCGGCGCCGAAGGGGCAAATCCTCCCCGGAACCTCTCAGGCAAAAGGACCACGCGGGCAGGCAGCTCTGGAGGGGCCGACAGAGGGGGAGGCGTAGTCACGCCACCTCTGCCGGGGAGTAGACCTCATGACCGAAGCCAGCTTCGCCGAGCGGCACATCGGACCGTCCGCCGAGGACGTGGCCGCCATGCTCAAGACCGTCGGGTACGGCTCGATCGACGCGCTGATGGACGCTGCCATCCCCGAGTCGATCCGCTGGCACGGCACGCTCGACCTGCCCCCCGCGGCGACGGAGAGCCAGGTGATCGCCGAGCTGCACGCGCTCGCCTCGGCCAACCGGCCGCTGGTGTCCATGATCGGGCTGGGCTACCACGGCACCCACACCCCGGCCGTGATCCGCCGTAACGTCCTGGAGAACCCGGCCTGGTACACGGCCTACACGCCGTACCAGCCGGAGATCTCCCAGGGGCGGCTGGAGGCGCTGCTCAACTTCCAGACCGTGGTCGCCGACCTGACCGGCCTGCCGCTGGCCAACGCCTCGATGCTGGACGAGGCGACCGCGGCAGCCGAGGCGATGACGCTGGCCCGGCGCTCGTCGAAAGCGGCCGGCAACGTCTACCTGGTGGACGCCGATACCTTGCCGCAGACCCTCGCGGTGATCCGTACCCGGGCGCTGCCGCTGGGCATCGAGGTACGCGTGGTCGATCTGGACACCGAGCCGCTGCCCGAGGGCGGGTACTTCGGGCTGCACGTCCAGTACCCGGGCGCCTCCGGAGCACTCCGGGACCACGTCCCGCTGATCGAGGCCGCGCACTCGGCCGGCGCGCTGGTCACTGTCGCGGCCGACCTGCTCGGGCTGACCCTGATGCGCTCGCCGGGCTCGGCCGGCGCCGACATCGCCGTCGGTACCACCCAACGGTTCGGCCTACCCATGGGCTATGGCGGGCCGCATGCCGGTTACCTGGCGGTGCGCGACGGCCTGGCCCGGATGCTGCCCGGCCGCCTGGTCGGGGTGTCCCGCGACGCCGACGGCGCGCCCGCCTACCGGCTCGCGCTGCAGACCCGCGAGCAGCACATCCGCCGGGAGAAGGCGACCAGCAACATCTGCACCGCGCAGGTCCTGCTCGCGGTGATCGCCTCGATGTACGCGGTCTACCACGGCCCGCAGGGGCTGCGGGCGATCGCCGCCCGGGTGGCCGGGCGGGCCGCCACGCTCGCCGCCGGCCTGCGTACCGGCGGGGTGGCAGTGGCGCATGAGGCGTTCTTCGACACGGTGACCGCGGTGGTACCCGGCCGGGCCGCCGGGGTGGTCGCCGCCGCCGAGCGTGCCGGCATCAACCTGCGGCTGGTCGACGCCGACCGGGTCGCCATCTCCTGCGACGAACTGACCACGGCCGAGCACCTCTCGACGGTGTGGGCGGCGTTCGGGGTCGAGGGGGCGGCCGAGGTCGCCGCCGCGCTGCCGGCGCCGCTGCGCCGCACCGACGACTACCTCACCCATCAGGTGTTCCACACCCACCGCTCGGAGACCGCCATGCTGCGCTACCTGCGCCGGCTGGCGGACCAGGACTACGCGCTGGACCGGGGCATGATCCCACTGGGCTCGTGCACGATGAAGCTCAACGCGACCACCGAGATGGAGCCGATCACCTGGCCGGAGTTCGCCGACATCCACCCCTTCGCACCGGACCCGCAGGCGGCCGGCTACCGCGAGCTGATCAGCACGCTGGAGCGGTGGCTGGCCGAGATCACCGGGTACGACGCGGTGAGCGTGCAGCCCAACGCCGGGTCACAGGGGGAGCTGACCGGGTTGCTGGCCATCCACGCGTACCACCAGGCCAACGGGCAGGAGCAGCGGGACGTGTGCCTGATCCCGTCCTCGGCGCACGGCACCAACGCGGCCAGCGCGGTGATGGCCGGCATGCGGGTCGTGGTGGTGGCCTGCGACGCGGACGGCAACGTGGACCTCGACGACCTGGACCGCAAGATCGGGCAGCATGCCGCGCGACTCGCCGCGATCATGGTGACGTACCCGTCCACCCACGGGGTGTACGAGACCGGGATCGCCGAGCTGTGCGCGAAGGTACACGCGGCGGGCGGGCAGGTGTACGTCGACGGAGCCAACCTCAACGCGCTGGTCGGATACGCCAGGCCGGGCCGGTTCGGTGCCGACGTGTCGCACCTGAACCTGCACAAGACGTTCTGCATCCCGCACGGCGGGGGCGGCCCCGGAGTCGGGCCGGTGGCGGTACGCGCGCACCTGGCGCCGCACCTGCCGGCACACGTCTCGGCGGCGCCCTACGGCTCGGCCGGGATCCTCCCGATCCCGTGGGCCTACCTGCGGATGATGGGGCCGGACGGGCTGGCCGCGGCGACCGGCGTCGCCGTCCTGGCCGCCAACTACATCGCCACCCGGCTGCGCGAGCACTACCCGGTGTTGTACGCCGGCGAGCACGGACTGGTGGCCCACGAGTGCATCCTCGACCTGCGCCCGCTCACCAAGGCGACCGGCGTGACCGTCGACGACGTGGCCAAGCGGCTGATCGACTACGGTTTCCACGCCCCGACGATGTCGTTCCCGGTGCCCGGGACGCTGATGGTCGAGCCGACCGAGTCGGAGGACCTGGCCGAGCTGGACCGGTTCGTGGCGGCGATGATCGCGATCCGCGGGGAGATCGGCAAGGTCGCGGCCGGGGAGTGGCCGGCCGGCGACAATCCGCTGGCCAACGCGCCGCACACGGCGGCGATGGTCAGCGGGGACGAATGGGCGCACCCGTACCCGCGGTCGGTGGCGGCGTACCCGACCGGGCAGGTGGCGGGGAAGTACTGGACGCCGGTACGCCGCATCGACGGGGCGTACGGGGATCGCAACCTGGTCTGTTCATGCCCGGCCCCGGCGGCGTATGAGGATGGAGCGCAGGACTGAGGTACGGTCAGGCGGCGAGCAGGGTGTGCGGGGCCGGGCCCCGGTGAGGTGCGATGGTGGTGCCGTCCGGGAGCAGCTCGCCGGTGTCCTCGAACAGGATCACGCCGTTGCAGAGCAGGCTCCACCCCTGTTCCGGGAATGAGGCGATGACGTGGGCGGCGTCCCGGTCGATCGCTTCCGCGGACGGACAGGGGGTGTCGTGCTGGCACATCTGAGGTCTCCGGGTGGTGCGTGGGGTCGTTGTTTGTTCGGGCGGTTTTGGCTTCTGTGTGTTCTTGTTCACATCGCCAGTGATGCACGGTACCAAGGTGTACAACGTCAGCACGAGCAACTATCCATACCGCGTCGGCAGAAATGGCCTTTCGGATGACCGCCGTCTATCCGGTAGGGGTATCCGCAGCACACACGCTGTCCGATAGTGCGCACGCATCGTTGACCGGACGGCTGGCGGAGCGCGCCCGGCTGGAGTGGTGGGTGACCTGCCGCGAGGACCCCGCCCAGGTCCTGACCGATTTCCTGGCGGACGCGGGGCTGTCAAGACCCGGGCTCGGCGGAACCGGCCCAAATAATTCCGTCAGGCGGAACGAGCCGGTCGCCGCGGTGCTGATCTCGGCCGCCGCGGGCGCGGCGATGGCCGGCGCGCCGACCGGCCCGCCCAGCCCGGTACCGGCCGTTCCCGACCTGGTCGCGGTGGTCTTCGAGGATTGCGTGCCGCCCCCGGCTGGCTCCGCCGCCGGGTGCCGCCTCGGGCCGTGGCGTGACAGCTGGACGCCGGCGCGGCACGCCGAGGCGGTACGCCAGGTGCGGGCGGCGATCGGGCGGGGGGACGTGTACCAGGTCAACCTGGTCGGGCACGCCAGTGCCGGGTACCACGGGGACGCCTCCGGTGCGCTGCACCGGGCCACCCGGCTGCCCGGCGCCCGCTACGCCGGCCAGCTCGCCGGGGACGGCTGGGCGGTCGCCTGCGCGTCCCCGGAGACCCTGGTCGAGGTACGGGACGGCCGGGTGGTCACCCGGCCGATCAAGGGCACCCGACCGGCCACCGCCCGGGGGCGTACCGAGCTGCTCGGCTCCGCCAAGGAACGGGCCGAGCACGTGATGATCGTCGACCTGGAGCGCAACGACCTCGCCCGGGTCGCCCGCACCGGCAGCGTACGGGTGGACCAGCTGTTCGCGGTGCGTCGCTGGTGCGACCTGTGGCAGGCCGAGTCGACCGTCTCCGCCGAGCTGGCCGCCGGCGTGGGGCTGGCCGACCTGCTGCGCGCGGTCTGCCCGGGCGGCTCGGTCACGGGTGCGCCGAAGCTCGCCGCGCTGGAGCTGATCGCCGGGCTGGAACCGGTTGGCCGGGGGCCGAGCATGGGCGCGTTCGGCTGGATCGGTCCCGATCACCTCGACCTGGGGCTGACCATCCGTACCGTGGCGGTGGACCGGGACCGGGTACACCTGTGGGCCGGTGGCGGGATCACCTGGGGCAGCGACCCGGCGGCCGAAGTGGCCGAGGCGGCCGCCAAGGCGGCCCCGCTGCGCGCGGCACTGGCAGCCGCGCCGACGGTCGGTCCGGGCGCCCCGGACGGATCAGCCGGCTGACGGCGCCTCGCGCAACCGGTCGCGTACGGCGTCGAGCTGGGCGTCGGTGATGCCGTGCCGGCGCAGGTAGCCGGGCACGCTGCCGTACCGCCGCTCCACGTGGTCGAGCAGGGCGAGCATGGTCTCCGGCAGGCAGCCGTACCGGGTCCGGTAGGCGTCCCGCTCCGCGTCGTCGGCCAGCGCCGCGAGCTCGGCGAGCCAGGGTGTCCGCTCGTCACTGCACGCGTAGTCCGCGGCGATGTCGTCCCGCGAGACGCCGGCCACCCGCAGCGCCAGGGCGACCAGGATGCCGGTGCGGTCCTTGCCGGCGACGCAGTGCACGACGACCGGGCCGGGTGGGGCGTCGGCGAGAGCGGCGAACGCGGCCGCGATGTGCCCGGCGTTGCGCTCGATGCTGCCCAGGTAGACGGCCCGGGTATCCGGCTCGGTGTCCGGGTCGCGGTGCCGGTCGGCCTCCTCGTCGATGAACGGGGTCCACCGGTAGACCGGGTCCTCGGCGAGCGGGCTGGGCAGCCGACCGGTCTCGTCGGTATGGCGCAGGTCGAGCACCCGGCCGACGCCCTGGGCGCGCAGCGCGGCCAGCCCGGCCGGGGTCAGCTGGTACAGGTCGTCGGAGCGGATCAGCGCGCCGGAGCGGATCCGGCCGCCGTCCTCGGTCGGCAGCCCGCCCAGGTCGCGGACGTTGTGACAGCCGGGCCAGCTCAGCCGCCGGTCGGCCAGGGACATGACCAGGACTTTGTCAGGGGTACCGGGCTCCGTCACCTGACCATTGTCGGCCACCGGCGCCGGACCGGCGCCCCGGGCAGGTGTCGAACGGGATAACCGGAGTCAAACACCTTCCAACACAACTGCTCAGAAGTCGAAACCCGACCCGGGGCCACCGCGCGCTCGACCCTGCGCACCGCCGGCTTGAACGGATACCGGAGCACGCATACCTTTGCCGGGTGGGGCGCGGGCACGGTCATCATCACGTGGGCGGGGACCGGCGGTACCTGACCGGCGCACTGGTCCTGGTCGTCGGGCTGATGGCCGGCGAGGTGCTGGTCGGGCTGCTGGCTGGGTCCCTGGCACTGCTGTCCGACGCGGCGCACCTGCTCACCGACGCGGCCGCGTTGGTCCTGGCGCTGATCGCGGCCCGCCTCGCGGCACGGCCACCGAGCGGCGGCTACACCTACGGGCTGCAGCGTGCCGAGATCCTCTCCGCCCAGGCCAACGGGCTCACCCTGTTGCTGCTCGCGCTCTGGCTCGGCATCGAGGCGGTCCGCCGGCTGGTCCACCCGCCCCCGGTGGTCGGGCTGGCGGTGCTGGTCACCGCGCTGGTCGGGATCGTGGTCAACCTGGCCGCCAGCTGGCTGGTGGCCAGGGCCGACCGGACCAGCCTCAACGTCGAGGGAGCCTTCCGGCACCTGCTCACCGACCTGTACGCCTTCGTGGCCACCGCGCTGGCCGGGCTGGTGATCGTGCTGACCGGGTTCAGCCGGGCGGACGGGATCGCTACCCTGCTGGTCGCCGCGCTGATGGTGCGGGCCGGGGTGGATCTGGTCCGGGCCTCCGGCCGGATCCTGCTGGAGGCCGCCCCGACCGGGGTGAACCCGGCCCAGGTCGGTGCCCGGCTGGCCGGGGTGAACGGGGTGGCCGAGGTACACGATCTGCACGTATGGCTGATCTCGTCGGCCCGGCCGGCGCTGTCCGCGCACGTACTGGTCAGCCGGGACCGGGACTGCCACCACACCCGGCGGGAGCTGGAACGGCTGCTCCGCGAGGAGTACTCGATCAGCCACACCACGCTGCAGGTGGACCACGCCGACGGCGACCTGCTGCAGATCCGGGCTAGACCATGAGCATCTGCGGGTACGGGTGGCGGAGGAACTCATGGTGCGAGATGTCCCACCCGTACGCCCCGGCCTTGCCGAACACCAGCACGTCGCCAACCCGGAGCCGGGTCACCGGCTGACCCCGGGTCAGCACGTCCCGGGGCGTGCACAGCTCGCCGACCGCGTCCACCTCGACGTCGCGTACCCCGGGCAGGTCGAGGGGCTCCACGGCCGGCATCGGCAGCACGTCGAACGGGTGGCTGTACCGCCAGGCGGCGGGCAGCCGGAAGTGGTGGGTACCGCCGCGGAGCACCGCGAACCAACGTCCGTGGGTGCGCTTGAGGTCGAGCACCTCGGCGGCGTACCAGCCGGCCTCGGCGGCCAGGTAGCGGCCCAGCTCGAAGACGAGCGGCACGTGCGTGGGCAGTCCGGCCAGCGCGTCCAGGTCGAAGCGCGCGTCGGTGTCGTAGGAGATGCCGAAGCCGCCGCCCACATTCACCTCGCGCAGGTCGATGCCGTACCGCCGGGCCGACGCGATCGACCAGTCGACCGCGTCATGAACGAACCGGACGTGCGCCGGCGCGTCCAGGTTGTTGGAGACCGCGTGCAGGTGGAAGCCGACCAGGTCGAGGGCCGGGACTTCCCGGGCGAGCCGGACCGCGTCGCCGAGATCGGCTTCGTCGAGGCCGAACGGAGTCGGCGTACCCGTCATGTGGTGGCTGCCGGCCAGAGCGGTGCCGGGCCGGTTGACCCGCAGTGCCACCCGTGCCGGCCGGCCGAGCGCGGCCAGGCGGCGCAGCTCCAGGCCGCTCTCCACGTTGACAGTGGCCCTGGCGGCGACCGCGGCGGCCAGCTCGGCCGGGGTCTTCGCCGGCCCGCTGACGGCGATCCGGCGAGCACCCGCCGCCAGCGCCAGGGACAGCTCGCCACCGGAGGCGACCTCCAGCCCGTCCACCGCGCCGGCCAGCGTGGCGACCACCTCGGGGTGGCCGTTGGCTTTGACCGCGTAGAGCAGGGTGGCGCTGGCCGGGAGCGCGGCCCGCACCGCCTCGGCCCGCTCCCGCAGCACGGTGGCGTCGTAGACGTAGGCGCAGACCGGGCGGGCGGCGCCGGCCAGCGCGGTCGCCACCGGCTCAGGGATCATGCAGCGGGTTCCGGACCGGTACGTACAGGTCGCCGCTGCCGGCCAGGCGCATCCGGACCAGGGCCTTGTGCGGCATGCTCGCGGCGGTGAGGAAGGCGTGGTCGCCGGGCTCGGCGCGGCACCGGTCCAGCACCACCCGGATCTGGCGCCAGGCGTCGGACTCGACCGTGGCGTACCGGTCGACCAGGTGCCGGACCAGCTCGCCG
>WNGE01000096.1_pt1 | contig 93960 bp, 92 predicted proteins | sample 5400651 | NCBI WGS metagenome assembly WNGE01 (sample SAMN13153370, study PRJNA577476) | soil metagenome | isolation source: 60 cm soil or saprolite under grassland replicate 2 | place: USA:California | collected 2016-06-15 | reverse complement strand
GGTGTCGTGGCAAACACGCTGAAGTTATTTCGCAAGGGGGCCGTTGGCTTCATCGATGGGTTAGGGCGCATGGGTTCGCGTCCATGTGTCAGTCAGTCCACCGGGAGCTGTGACCCGGATCGTATCTTCGACGGCAGCAGTGAGTGTCTGACCCTGAATCATCTGCTCTGGGACAGGCTTCTGCTGCATGGCGGCGTTCACTTCTGCATTAACTATCATGTCGATCTTTCCGTCGAGATGCAAAATCCATTTTCCGGCTGCGCCTCGCGGTAAGTCTGGGCTTTTCATCGTGAACGTATGCTCCTTCGTGAAAACGAGGTCGATGTTCTCGCGCGTCTTCCAGTGGCCGATCAGTTGCTGCTCACTCGGCGGATCGGCGAGACAAGTGACCGCAACGAGTAACGACGCAACAACTAGGGTCTTCATGCAGCCTAACGAGAATTCGACCCATTTTTTGGGCATTTCAAGACAAATACCCAATTTTTGGGTCTAATACGGCTTGAGTTTAGGAACCCCAGGGCGAAAATCTCTGTTGCCATGGCTAAGAGGATAACCAGAGCGGCGGCGTCAAACAAACCTAAACTGCTCGATCAGGTACGAAACGTCATCCGGCGTAAGCATTACTCCATCCGCACCGAGCAGGCTTACATCGACTGGATCAAGCGGTTTATCATCTACCACGGGAAGCGGCATCCTAGAGAAATGGCCGAAGAGGAAGTTGCGGACTTTCTCACTCATCTCGCGCGTGATCTCGACGTCGCAGCCTCGACCCAAAACCAAGCGTTGAGCGCATTGCTTTTTCTCTACAAAGAGGTGCTCCGGCATGAGATCGGCTGGCTGAAAAAGGTCGAGCGCGCGAAAAAACCTCCGAAGCTCCCAGTGGTTTTGTCGCGCGGCGAGGTAAAGCAAGTTTTCGCGCACATTCACGGCATGCCCAAACTGATGGCCGGTCTGCTGTATGGTAGCGGCTTGCGCTTGATGGAATGCGTTCGGCTCCGGGTGAAAGACATCGATTTCGCGCTTGCACAAATCACCGTGCGCGACGCGAAAGGCGGAAAAGACCGCGTCACCATGCTTCCGCTGAATCTGAGCGAACCGTTGCGTCGGCATTTGGTGCGAGTCAAAGCACAGCACGACCAGGACCTCGAAGATGGGTTTGGCAGTGTCCACCTTCCGTTCGCCCTGGCCCGGAAATCTCCGAACGCGGCGAGCGAGTGGGCGTGGCAATATGTCTTTCCTTCGTCCCGTATTTCTATCGATCCGCGAACGGGCAAGAAGCAACGGCATCACATCGCGGAAGGAATTTTACAAACTGCATTGAAAAAGGCCGTCGATGCCGCGGGGATTGTGAAACGCGGGAACTGCCACAGCCTCCGCCATTCTTTCGCGACGCATTTGTTGGCGCGTGGCTACGATATTCGCACGGTGCAGGAATTGCTCGGGCACAAGGACGTGAGCACGACGATGATTTACACGCACGTGTTGAATCGACCGGGGCTCGCAGTACGGAGCCCGCTTGATTAGAGTTCGTGAACGCGCATCCCCCAGTGGCGCCCCGAGCGCGAGGCAGTCGACACTGCTGCCTCTACAGTTACGCGGGCGCGCCGCCGAGAGCGCCGGGAAGCGGCGGGGTGACATCGGGCGCGGCTACGACTTGCTTGGGCGGTTTTTCGGCTGGCATTTTTTTGCCGGGCGGTGGCGATGCACCTGGCGGCGGATTGATCAGGCGGCCGTGCTCGACGATCTCTTTGATCTGCGAGCCGTCCAGGGTTTCGAACTCAAGCAAGGCTTTTGCGATTACTTCCAGCTTGTCGCGATTCGCCGTGAGCGTTGACTTGGCCAGTTGATACGCGTCGTCGAGAAGTTTGCGCACTTCCTGATCGATCTGCTCGGCAGTCGCTTCGCTGTAATCGCGCGCACGCGAAATGTCGCGCCCCAGAAAAACGTAGTCTTCGTGGTCGCCGTATTCGACCATTCCCATTTTCTCGCTCATGCCCCATTCGCAAACCATGCGGCGCGCGATCGCCGTAGCCATTTTGATGTCGCCACGGGCGCCGTTTGTGATGTCGCCGAAGATGATTTCCTCGGCCACGCGGCCGCCCATGCTCACGGAAAGACCGGCCAGCAATTCGTTTTTGCGGTTGGTGTATTTATCTTCCTCCGGCAGCCACATGGTCGATCCAAGCGATGGCCCGCGCGGGATGATTGTGACTTTATGCAACGGCTCGGTATGCGGCAAAAGTTCAAGCAACAGCGCGTGACCGGCTTCATGGTACGCGGTGTTCTGCTTTTCTTTTTCGCTGAGCGCAAGACTCCGGCGCTCTTTCCCCCAGCGAACTTTATCGCGCGCTTCTTCGAGCTCGGCGAGCGTGATTCCCTTTAGTCCGCGACGCGCGGCCAGCAATGCCGCTTCGTTGATTACATTCGCCAATTCCGCTCCCGAATAACCCGGGGTGCCGCGCGCGACGACTGCGAGATCGACGCCTTCGGCAAGTTTCACTTTCTTGGCGTGAACGCGCAGAATTTCTTCGCGTCCTTTTACGTCAGGCAAATTCACCGTGATCTGGCGATCGAAACGTCCGGGCCGCAGCAAGGCAGGATCCAGAACATCGGGGCGGTTCGTGGCGGCGATGATGATCACGCCTTCCTGTGTATCGAATCCGTCCATCTCGACGAGCAACGCATTTAAAGTTTGCTCGCGTTCGTCGTGTCCGCCTCCAACACCGTGACCACGATGACGCCCGACGGCGTCAATTTCGTCAATGAAGATAATGCAAGGCGCGGATTTCTTGCCCTGGTCGAACATGTCACGCACTCGCGACGCGCCGACGCCGACAAACATCTCAACAAAGTCCGAGCCGCTGATGGAAAAGAACGGGACATCTGCTTCTCCCGCGATCGCCCGGGCGAGAAGCGTCTTACCAGTGCCCGGAGGCCCGACCATCAAGACGCCCTTTGGAATGCGCCCGCCGAGTTTTTGAAATTTCTTGGGATCGCGCAAAAACTCGACGAGCTCTTGTACTTCATCTTTCGCTTCCTCGACCCCGGCAACATCGCGAAATGTGATTTTGTTTTTGTCGCGGGCTAGCATGCGCGCTTTCGATTTGCCGAAATTGAGAGCGCCTTTCCCGGCCATGCGGATTTGCTGCCGGAACAGGAAGTAAAGCACCAGCAGGAAAAGGGCGATGGGCAGAAAACCGACCACGGTTTGGGCAAGCATGTTCGATTCAGTCTTGATGGCGGGCTGAATACCGGACGCGGCCAGTTTCTCCTGCAAATTATTTGTGAAACTTAAATAGACCGTGGTCCGAAACGGAACCTGCTGGGCCGGCGCCGAACCGACTCCCTGGCGGACGTAAGCGCCGCGCAGCGTCTGAGTCGGCCGTCCATCCTCTACCACCAGCTGAAGCGGAGAGTTTTTGTCGTTAACGATTTGTTTGTTCTCCAGCAGCTCGAGAAACCGGTTGTACGGCACGTCTTCGACCGGTTGCATTCCGCCGCGGTAAAAGAGCATCGCCATCGCGATCAAGCTGAAGGCGATCACGATGAGGATGACGCCGCGCCAATTAAAATTGGGTTCGCTGCCTCGGTTCCTATTCTCTTTTTGAGAGTTACGATCGAATTGAGCCATAAACAAAAAAGGGGTTTTACCGCCGTAAAAATGTTACCATGAACAAATTGGCAATGCAAAGCAGGGCAAGCCCACGTGATTGGTGATTCGTTACAACGTTAAAGTGGTTCATTTACTCTAAACGCTTTGACGTAGCTGAGCTATTCGTCGTTCGATTTCGTTCATTTTGTCTTCTTCCTTGTATTCGTGGCCGCGCATTGCGTCGTTGGCCCGTTTCAGGTAAAATTCGCCCCCGGACCATTCAAACATGACAGAGCTTGTCTCATCAGTAGCAGATAAGATCGATCGCGCTGTGCAGCGGGTGACCCCGCTTGCGTATCGGGTGCGTCGGACTGGGCGCCGCTGGGTGCGTCGGGCGTTGCGCAAGCCTCGCAGTATGTCGGAGGGGCCAAATATGCTGCCTGTGCTAATCCAGGTTCTGGCCAGTTTCACCAAGGCAGATGGCGTCCTGCTCGAGGAAGAGATCGACTCGAGCCTCGGGTTTCTGCGTTACGATTACCCGGAGGCGGTTTATTCCGAGCTGCGACAATTATTCCGGCAAGCACTTTACGAGCAGCAAGATCTGGCTGCGATGGCGCAAAAGCTCGGCGCTCAGCTTAGCGCTGATCGTAAGATCATGCTGGGAGTTCAGCTTTACGACCTGATCTCGCAAGCCGGTTTGAAGCAGGAACAGGTCGTAGCGTTTTACTCGTTCATGTCGCAGATGGGCATGGCTGCGCAGGCGATCGACATCGTTTATCAACTCAATGCATCTGAAGATTCGGATCCGTCAATCTATCAGCACGGAGCGTCGCCTCTGGAGTCGCTCTCCTTTGGTCCAGATGGCAAAGCCGATGTTACGCTTAAGAATCTAAACGAGGCTGATCGCTTGATGGCTTTTCGTTATCACGAACTCATTTTGCTAAAAAATTATAGCGACCAAAACGTGTCGGTCCGCGGCAGGCCGTTGGTGCGTGGAGGTTTCTGCCGAATTTACCCAGGCCAGCGCATCCTGGTGGGAGATCAGGTGCTCAGCTATCAGGAGCTGGCGCAATATTTCAACGCAAAGAAGAACGTTTCGCTTCCAGAGATTTTCATTCGTGTAAATAGAGACTCGGACGAAGTGGGATTGGAGCGCTCGCGAACGCGTGAGAGCGCGCTTCGGGTCACTTTCGGATTGAAGGTTCGCGTGAAGGCGCTGCGTGATGTGGATGCCGAACTCAACGGCGCGAAGTTAAAAGCCGGGACACAGGTCGACGCCGCTTTGGAAGACCGGATCGTGTTCCGCAACGACACCGAGCTGGATTTGAACGATCTGCGCCGGCGAGCGCGGGCGCTGGGTGGCCGGTTCCAACTGAAGGCTTCCAAATCGGAATATCTGGTTTCGAATGAACCGAGCCGCCTTGAAGCTGACGATATTCTGCTTTCCCCTGGCACGAGCGGCGACGTGCTGTTGAAAATTTTCTGCGATTACGATCGGCGGGTCGGTCAACTGGAAGTAATCGAAGCGGATCGCCCGATCATGGTCGGTGCCACTGTGGTGCGCACCACAGCGCCACTCAAAGACGGAGACACCATTCGAATCGACATCGGCCAATTTCTGCGATGCAACTTTTCGGAACGAATCATCGAAGAAGAGCGCAACATCATTCGCACTCTCGAGGCTAACGAAATTACGCACCGCTTTGGGAAGGGCGAGATTGGTCTCGAGGGAATCTCTTTTAGCATCGCCCGTGGTGAGCTCGTTTGCGTGATGGGGGCCAGCGGCTGCGGAAAGAGCACGCTGATGAGAGTGCTGGCCGGCCAACTTCAACCCTCCAGCGGCGAGGTCCTGCTTAACGGGCAGTCGCTCTATCACGATGTGGACGCGCTGAAACACTACGTCAGTTACATGCCGCAGCAGGACGCGTTCGACGAACATCTCACCATCGGCGAAAACCTGCTGTTTGCGGCGGCCATTCGCGCGCCGCACCTCTCACGTCGCGATCGCACCCGGCGTTTGGAGGCGAAATTGGTCGAACTCGGACTCGGCGAACGGCGCGACGCAGTTGTTGGCAGCCCGGAGAAGAAAACGCTGAGCGGTGGCGAGAGAAAACGTCTCAACATTGGACTCGATATGATTGGGATGTCGGACATCTATCTGTTCGACGAGCCGACTTCCGGCCTTTCCTCAAAGGACTCCGAGCACGTGATGGAAATTATTCGGAGCATGGCGCACAACAAAATCGTTATTGTCACCATTCATCAGCCGAGCTCGAAGATTTTTCAGATGTTCCATAAGGCGATCCTGCTCGACAAAGGCGGACGTCTCGTGTTTTTCGGCACGCCTTCCGACATGCTTCGTTATTTCGCCGAAGCAGAACATCAACATCAATTCGGCGCCGAACTGGGCGCCTGTCCATCTTGTGGAACAACACGTCCGGAATTCATTTTCGATGTGCTGGAGACGCCGCTGCGCGATCTCAGTGGCGATATCATTTACGAAGAAAACAGCCGGGGCCATCTCGTCGCGGCGCGCCGTTATTCACCGGAATTCTGGCGCGACAAATATGAGGCGTTCCGCCTGATCCAGGACGTTAAACAGGTTTCATTGCGCAAAGAAGCGCCATCTTCCCTGCCCGCGGCGCCGGTCCAGAAAAGGCGGCTGCCATTTCGGTGGCACGATGAGTGGACGCAATTTCGCACGGTGTTGCGGCGCGCTTTCGTTAGCAAGCTGCGCAACCGCGCCAATCTGGTTATTACGATCGGGGTTTCGCCTGTGCTGGCGCTGTTGATTGCGACCATTCTGCGCTATTCGGAGAACGGGACATACGATTTTGCTTCCGCTTATCACATTCCGACGTTCCTGTTCCTCGGCCTGATCGTGGCGATGTTCCTCGGTCTGACCAACAGCGCCGATGACATCATCCGGGACCGGCCCGTGTTGCAGCGCGAGCGGAATGTCAACGTCCGTTTATCATACTATGTCGTCTCGAAGACGCTTACGCTGGGAGTATTTGCCCTTGTTCAGTGCATCCTGTTTGTCCTGATCGGCAATTACGTTCTGCAAATCCGCGGAATGTTTTGGATCGATCTCGCGATCATGTTCATGACTGCCATGGGCGGCGTCGCGCTGGGTCTGCTGATCTCTTCGCTGGTGGCCGATCCGAAGACCGCGGCTAACATCGTTCCGCTCGTTTTAATTCCGCAGATCATCATGGGCGGCGCGCTCATCAAATACGAGGACATGAATCGCAACCTCGGTCTGCTTTATTCTCTCTCGCATTGGTTTTCCGAACATCCGAGCGCAGACAAAAACAGAAAGACGGAAAGCAAGCTGCAAGTTCCGTTTGTCTGTCAATTCATCGCCATGCGTTGGTCGTACGAAGAGATGATTGTCGCGCAGGCCAAGCTCAATCCGCTGACGCGGCGACAGGACCGCGCCCAGCGCGAGATCGACCGGCTTGTGGCGCAACATCGGCAAGATCCTGAAGCAACAAAACGTTTGGATGACCTGAAGGAAACGCTCGCTCTGCTTTCCGGTCTCGAGGCAAAGTCGGTCGGCGACCTGGATCGTTATCTCCGGCTGGTCGATCAAATCCTGAATGGCAAAAAGCCATTCGATCGCACGCTTTTCAAGGCCGCGAACGGCCCCGTCACAGCCGAGCAAATTTATGTGAACCAGAAAGTGTCCGACTTAATGTCAAACGCCGAGATGGACCAAAGCGACTACCGCCGCGGGAACAAGCCGAATGTGTTCTTCGGCGCGCAGAAACGTTATTTTGGAATCAAGTTTGGTGTGTTTTTCTTCAATACCTCCGTCCTGATTCTATCCACTCTCGGATTGCTTGGACTGCTGCATTGGATTTTGCGAAGAGAACTCGAAGTGCGGAGAAGCTAGGGACCAATGCTCGTCCTGAGCCGCAGACGGCGACATGCTTTACGCGCCTGTCATTCCGAGCGTAGCGAGGAATCTCTCAAAGGCTGATCGATCACAATCGCTAACGCGCGTACCCTGAACTTCGATTGCGAGGTCCCTCGCTTCGCTCGGGATGACAAGCATGGGAACCGAGCGTAGATGAATGGTCAAAACCCATGACCAAACAAAAAACACAACCAGCCCGTCTCATCGTCGCCACCAGCGAGACGGATGCGGACATGCTTTACGCGACAAAATTTTGGGCTCCCGATCCATTCATCTTTCTGGAACGCAATGGCAGGCGCACACTTGTTCTCAGCGATTTGGAAATCGACCGCGGCCGCAAGCAAGCCGACGCGGATGAATTCGTCATGTTCAGCGAGCTCGAGCGCGAAGTGCAGGGAAAATCCAAAAAGGCGCCGCCCTATGAAAAGGTTCTCGCACATTTCCTCAGGAAACGGGGCGTAAGATCGGTAGCTGTTCCTGCAAATTTTGCACTCGGTTACGCGGAGGAACTCGCCGCAAACAAGATCCGTGTCCGCGCGACGAACGGGTTTTTCTGGCCGGAGCGCGAGGCGAAATCGGAAAAGGAAATCGAAATGCTGGGCCAGGCCTTGCGAATCACGGAAAAAGGACTCAAGCGTGGGATCGAAGTTTTGAAGGCGTCCAGGCCAGGCGCTGGAAAACGATTGCGCTGGAGCGGCAAAACACTGACTTCCGAAATGCTCCGGGCCGAGATTGACTCTGCGATCTTGCGCGCGGGCGGCATTCCGACCGGTACGATTGTCGCCGGTGGCGACCAGGCGTGTGATCCGCATGAGCGGGGCTACGGTCCGCTTTACGCAGACTCGTTGATTATCCTCGATGTTTTTCCTCGCGATGCGAAGACCGGATATTTTGGCGATATGACTCGAACGGTTTTGCGCGGACGGGCAAGCGAGGCGCAGCGGAAGCTTTGGGAGACCGTGAAAGCTGGTCAAGCACTCGCCTTAAAGCGAGTCAAGGCGGGGGTCGATGGGATGACGATTCACAAGGCAATCCAGGAATTTTTCGCCAAGCGCGGTTATCCAACTCAAGTGCGCAAAGGCCGCCGAGTCGGATTCTTCCACGGCACCGGACACGGTCTCGGGTTGGAGATTCACGAGCATCCCCGTTTACAAAAAGTTGTTTTAAAAGATCGACAGGTGCTGACCGTAGAGCCCGGCCTGTATTACCCAGGACTGGGCGGGGTGCGGCTCGAAGACGTGGTCCTGGTTACTAAAAAGGGCTGCAGAATTCTGTCGCGGTTCCCAAAGCAATTGGAGATTTGATCATCAAGCAAAAAAGCGGTGTCATCCTGAGCGGAGCGAAGGATCCCGCATCTGAAAGCTTGCGACATGCTCTGGGCGGGACCGTGATCCATCACCCTGTGGGAGGTTCTTCCCTTCGCTCGGAATGACAACTGGAGGAGAATGAACGCGCGGCGAATTTTCGCGTCTAATTTGTTCCAACCAGTAAAGTGACAACTGACTTCGATGCATTAAAATAAGGCTTGGTATGTTTTATCCATACGGTTTCGGTCTTGGATCTGGTTGGCTATTTTATATCGGCGTCCCGTTGATCATCGGGATTTGGGCACAGATTCGCGTTACGAGCGCGTTCCATAAGTGGGGCGAGGTGCGTGCGAGCTCAAACATCAGCGGCGCGGAATGCGCGCGTGAAATTCTGCAGGCTGCCCAGATTCACGATGTCGAGGTTGTAGAGACGAACGATTTTCTCGGGGACCATTACGACCCGAGAGACAAGAAGCTCCACCTCTCCAGCAGCGTGTACAACACGCCTTCGGTAGCGGCGCTGGGCATTGCTGCGCACGAGACCGGTCACGCCATTCAGCACGCGAAGGCGTACGCCCCGCTGAAGGCGCGTATGGCCATTGTGCCGGTGACAATGGTCGCGTCGCGAATGCTGCCATTCGTGATCCTCGGTGGATTGTTCTTTCACATTACCGGCTTGATTACCCTCGGCATCTATTGCTATCTGGTCTTGCTGGTCTTCCAATTGATCACGCTGCCGGTGGAATTCGACGCCTCGCGACGGGCAAAAATCATTTTGCAACAGATGGGCATCGTCCAGCCCGGGGAGGAAGTAGTGGGGGTGAACAAGGTTCTCAACGCGGCTGCGCTGACGTACGTGGCGGCGTTCATCGCTGCGCTTGGGAACTTGCTCTGGCTGATGTCGATCCGCGATCGGCGGTGATCGACTGCACTATGGATCCCGCTCTCGCCTTACCTGCTCGACGGATTTCTGATTTGTTGTCGTCTGGTCTCGGGGCTCGTGCTAAGTCTAGTCGCGAGACAATGGACCAGCCACGGGTCGACCCAGATCAGGAGTTGGTAAAGCGTACGCAATCGGGCGATGCCGGCGCCTTCGATGAACTGGTCATCAAATACACCCCGCGTCTTTACGGCCTGGTTTACAACATGACCTCGAACCACGAGGACACGAACGATCTTTTGCAGGACATTTTCGCCAAAGCCTACCGCGCGATCCGCGGGTTCCGTGGCAAATCGTCGTTTTACACATGGGTTCATTCCATTGCGGTGAACATGACGCTCAATTTTCTCAAGAAACGCGGCCGGCGTTTTCAACTGAGCCTGGATGACGTCGATGCCAGCATTCAGAACGACAAGGAATTCCTGGAAAGCACGGCCACGAGCAGCCCGGTGCGCGAAGCAGACTTGTCCGAGCTCCAGCGAAGATTGAACGAGGCCATGATGAAATTGTCTGATGAACACAGAGCCGTGGTTACCATGTTCCATATCCAGGGGATGCCCCACGCAGAGATTAGTAAAATCTTGCGCGTCTCGGAAGGAACGGTACGTTCGAGGCTCTTCTACGCGAATCGGCAACTGCAGAATTATCTGGACGAATTTCGGAAAAATCCTGTTTCCTAATCTGCGCTGAAAAATGAACGAGTTTGACGATAACGAAATCGCGAGGCTGCTTCGATTGAAGCGGTACGAACAGCCGCCGCCCGGCTATTTCGAGAATTTCCTGCATGAATTTCATCGCCGGCAGCGCGATGAAATGCTCCGCCAGCCGTTGTGGCGCATCTGTCTTGAGCGCGCTCACGGTCTCATGCTCCGCTTGGATGCACGCTCGCTTGCCTCATATCCCGCTGCCGTCGCGGCTGTCCTGGTATGCGCCGCAGTGATTTCATTGAAGATTTATCAGCAACCGGAGACGGCTCGCGTTGCCCTCCAGAGTCCGCCAGCTTTGTCGGCGCCGGCGACTACCCAAGGAGAATGGAGCCTTACATCTCCGGTGGCCACGCAGATTTTCAGGACGCAGCCGGTTCGCAATTTTAATGGAAGCGCCCAGACTCACCGAGCCGCAGCCCCTCCGCGGTACGTGCTCGATAGCGTCCCCGTGAGTTATGAGCCGACTTTCAGATTTTAAGCACGGTAGAGGTCGACGCGGCTTGCGCGGCTTGCGCGTCCCAGTATCGCAAGTTAAGAATCTCCGCCCCGCTATGTCCCGTAACGCCGCATTCGCGCTGATTTTTTGCTTAAGCGCCGGTTCGCTCTTCGCACAGGAGCAACCCGCTAAAACGACGACTAGCGAAAAGACCAAGGAGATGTTTGAGCGCGCCTTGTCCCGGGCGGAGTCGGCAACAGCGATTAGCCATCAGATCAAAGACGTCTTCGCGCGCGCTGCCAAGGCGGTGGTCAAAATTCATGGCGTCGATGAACACAGCGAGATTTGCGGCACTGGATTTTTTATCGATCCCACCGGAACCCTTTACACCGCATACACGGTGGGAGGTGAAGCGGGAAACTTCACAATCGAATTCGGCGGCAAAAAATACCCGGCGCGCCAGCTGTTGGCAGACATCCGCAGCGGCACGGCGATGTTAAAAATCGATGAGGCCACTCCGGCCTTGCCGATTGGCAAATCCGAACAACTGGAAGTAGCAACACCTGTCGTGTCGATCGGTTTCCCTTTGGATCTGCCGGAGACGCCCAATTTTGGCATGGTGGCGGGATTCGATCGGAAATATCTGGGCCGTTATTTTTCCACGACCCACATGCGTCTTAATCTGCCGTCGCAACGCGGAGAAGCCGGCGCGCCTCTCTTGAACATGAAAGGTGAGGTTGTTGGTATCGTTGTTAGCAGTCTTGAGAACAACTCTGCGTGTTACGCGGTGCCGATTGAAGCGGCCGAGAAAATTCGCGGCGATTTCATGCGTTTCGGCGAGGCCAGGCATGGCTGGATCGGGATCAATGTCTCCATGGCGCATCAGCCGGTAGAAGGTTCGCTCGCGGAAATGACGCAAATCATGGAGGACGCTCCGGCGGCGCGTTCCGGAGTCAAAGCCGGCGATATTCTGTTACAGGTAGGCCGGAAGAAAGTAACTCAGCCAGAAGATGTGCTTGATGCCTCGTTCTTCATCACCGCTGGCGACGTCGTACCAATCACTGTGATGCGTGGGAATCAAAAACTGACTTTCAGCGTGCAGGCAACCATGCATCCTGCCAGCCGGACAGGGCTGTTACTCGCCGCTCCTGGCACGCCGGCAATGAATCAGCAGGCGATTCCGCTCTCGCTTGGTTCCGACGTGCCGCCTACTCCGTAGGTTGGCTATTGCAGAAATTCTTTCGCCTGCGCCCTCGGGTAATGGCGGGCACCTGGGTCACCGCATCTTTCGAAACTCAGCTTCATCGATGATGCGGACGCCAAACTCTTTCGCCTTGTCGAATTTGCTTCCTGGCTCTGCGCCTGCGAGGACGTAATCGGTTTTCCTGCTCACACTGCCCGCAACGTGGCCGCCGAGCGCCTCGATCTTTTCTGTCGCTTCTTCTCGCGTCATCGAGGGCAACGTTCCCGTGAGCACAAATGTTTTTCCGGCCAGCGGCAATTCTGCCGCTTTTTTTGCCGAGATTTTTTCGGCCTTGGGATGAATGCCGAGTTCTTTTATCCGACGCAGAGTTTTTTTCCCGGCTGCGGAGCCGAAGAAACCCAGGACACTTTGTGCAACTACAGGGCCAACTTCCGTGGTAATTCCGTGGCCTTTTTCGGCTTTGCTTTTGGATGGCTTTGCGAAACCGGTTTGAATGAGCCGATCGGCAATTTCTTCTACGTCCTCCTTTTCTTCCCGCTTTTCGTGATACTGCAAAACATCATTGAGCAGCGGCGAATTGGCGACGTATTCAATCGTTTCGTGGAAAAGGGCCAGTTGTGTTGCTGTCGTTCTTCCCACGTCCGGAATGGCAAGAGCAAAGAGCCATCTTGAAAGCGGCAGGGTTCGGGCTCGCTCGATCGCGCGGATTGCTTTCGTCGCGTTTTTCTCACCGAAGACGCGCGGCTCTTCGTCGGTCCCGAGATTTAATTTGGCCAGCTGTTCCGTCTTTAGCTCAAACAGGTCGAGCGGCTCGCGTACGAGTCCACTTTCGACCAGCTTGTCCGCCACAATGCCGCCCACGCTTTCGATATCGAGCGCACTGCGCGCCGCAAAAAATTCGACGCGCCGCGTGGTTTGCGCCGGGCACTGAAGATTTTCGCAGCGCCAGGCTACAAATTGCGGGTCCCGGCGAATCGGGCTGCCACACACAGGGCACTTGCCATGAATGTGTTTGGCGAAATCAAACGGCTTCGCGTCGCGCGGGCGTTTCGATTTAACAACTTCAACAACGGCCGGGATGACTTCGCCAGCCTTTTCAATCACTACTGTGTCGCCGATGCGGATGTCTTTGCGTTTGATTTCATCCTCGTTATGCAACGTCGCGCGCCCAACAGTGCTTCCGCTCACCAACACCGGGTCCAGCATCGCTACCGGCGTGAGAATTCCGGTGCGCCCGACTTGAATCACGATGTCGTTGAGGCGCGTCTCCACACGTTCAGCCTCGTATTTGTAAGCGATGGCCCACCTTGGTGATTTTGCGGTGAACCCGAGCCGTTCGCGTTGCGCAAATGAATTCACTTTCACTACCGCGCCGTCGGTTTGATAGGCGAATTTGTGACGGATCCCGTCCAACTCGTGAATGCCCTCCAGAATTTCTTCGACCGATTTGGCTATCCACCAGCGTTCGGTGGCTGGCAGGCCCAGCTTCTTGAGCAGCGGAAAAATTTCCGAGTGAACATCGACGTCCACTCCCTCAGTTGCCCCGGTTCCGTACAACACAACACCGAGGGGACGCTTTGCCACGATCGCCGGATTGAGTTGCTTGAGTGAACCGGCCGCGGCGTTGCGCGGGTTTGCAAATAGCGGCAGACCGGCTTTTCGCCGTTCGTCGTTTAGTTTTTCAAAGCCATGTTTGTCCATATAGACTTCGCCGCGCGCTTCCAAAAGTTTCGGCGCAGCGCCGCGCAGTCGCTCGGGTACTGAACGGATCGTCCGGATATTTTGAGTGATATCGTCGCCTACCGTTCCATCTCCGCGCGTTGCTGCCTGACGCAGCTTGCCGTTTTCGTAAATGAGCGAAACCGCAACGCCGTCAACCTTTGGCTCGATCACCACCGGAATTTTTTCGTTCGGCAACAGGCGCTGAATTCGAGCATAAAAATTCTTCACTTCCTCCTCGGAGTAGGTGTTGTCGAGGCTGAGCATCGGAATGAGATGTGGCACTTGCTCGAAGGCTTTAAGCGGTTTTCCCCCGACACGCTGGGTGGGTGAATCGGGCGTAGCAAGATCTGGAAACTGCGTCTCCAGATCGACGAGTACCTTGTAGAGGCGGTCGTATTCGCGGTCGCTGATGACTGGCGCAGCTTCTTCATAGTAGAGCCGGTCGTGCCTGCGGATTTCGTCTCGCAGCTGCCCCATTTGCTTTGCCGCCTGCGTTTCGTCCTTGGCCATGAAACACGATACAAACGGGCAAATCCTCGGCAATGCCACCACCGTCATTCCAAGCGAAGTCGAGAATGGAGCGGCTGGGAAGCCGCGACATAGACGGCCGCAGGCTAAGCGAACGGGAAGTGAGCGAATCAAATCCCGTGGCAGAACCCAGCGTAATTTCGCGGGGTCCTTCGACTCCGCTTCGCTCAGGATGACCGCGTAAAAAGCGACAAGGCTTTCAAATTCGCCAAAAAGCGGCTAAGCATAAACAATCGTGGAACCAGTCGAGCGCATCCTCGGCGTCGAGGGAGGCGGAACAAAAACCGCCTGGGCGTTGGTGGAGGGGATGACTTCTGGTGGTGACGCTGGCAAAGAATTCCGAATTCTCGATCAGGGAAAGCTGCCGCCGTCTAATTTGCGCCTGACAACCCCGGAGCGTTTACGCGAAATTTTTGCCGAGTTACCAAAACAAGTCGACCGCGCAGGAGTTTTCCTGGCTGGTTGCGGCACTGAGGAAGATCGCCGATCGCTCGCGCTCATTTGCAGGGAGATTTGGCCGAATGCGAAAATTGTCACTGGAAGCGATCGCGATTCCGGCCTGGCGGCTGCCCTCTATCATGGAGACGGTATTGTCGTCAATGCCGGAAGTGGCTCTTCGGTGACTGGCCGGCGAGGTGATCGGATTGAGAGAGCGGGTGGCTGGGGGCACATTCTGGGCGACACCGGCGGCGGCTATTTTCTCTCCATTGAGGCGCTGCGCCTGATTTTACGCGAATACGATCTGCACCGTGGTGAGATGCAGTTCACCGCGAAAATCCTGCACGCGCTTTCGTTGAACAATCTTGATGAACTTGTTCGCTGGGCGCAAACGGCGGACAAAATGGAGATTGCAATGCTGGCCCCGGTGGTGTTTGAGGCCGCAGCCGGGGGTGACGCGCGCGTGAACGAGATCGTAGAAGAAGGCGCGCGCGTGCTTTGTGAATACACCGAGGCTGTCGCTTGCCGGCTTCATCTGCTTGCTCCCAAAGTCGTGCTGATGGGCGGCCTCTTTCACCGTGACTCGATCTACACGCACGCGTTTCGACGCAGACTCAAAAAGAACCTGCCCGACGCCCGCGTGACCGTGGCAGAGCGACCTCCCGAACTCGGCGCCGCATGGCTTGCATCGGAGAAAGGTGATCATGTTGCTTTTCAATCAAAGCTCAGGGAAATCGAAGATCTGGCTGCCGCGCTTACCGAACAGCGCAATCCGCGCTCGGAGAACCTGGAAAGGATGAGCGCGCGACAGCTTGCCGAACTTTTTGTCGAGGAAGAAAAATTTGTGGAGGACGCGTTGCGTGGAGCAACGGCGGACCTTGCCAGAGCGATTGAAATGGTGACTGAATCGCTGCGGAATGGTGGCCGCTTGTTTTATGTCGGAGCTGGCAGCAGCGGGCGCATTGGCGTCCTCGATGCGAGCGAAATTCCCCCGACCTTTGGCGCGTCGCCGGACCTTGTGCAGGGAATAATTGCCGGCGGCACGACTGCGCTTTATCGCAGCGTGGAAGGCGCGGAAGACGAGGAGAGCGCGGGCACGTTGGCACTGCGGGAGAGAGGTATAAAAAATGGCGATGTGGTCATTGGGATCACCGCCAGCGGCCGGACGCCTTTTGTCCTCGGCGCGCTCGCCCACGCAAAGTCGTTAGTCGCAAGAACGATTCTGCTGACGTGCAACCCGGCTGTGGCCGCGGTCGTTGACTGCAGTGGGCCGCAGTCGGCGGCCACAGCAATCGATCTTGTGATCGCCCTCGCCGTCGGCCCGGAGATCTTGACTGGATCGACCAGATTGAAAGCTGGAACGGCGACGAAGGCTGCGCTCAACATCATCAGCACCGGCGCGATGGTCGCGCTGGGCAAGGTGCGCGGCAATCTGATGATTAATCTGCATACCACGAGTGCCAAGCTGCGCGATCGCGCGGTGCGGGTCGTGGTCGATTTGGCACGATGCGATTACGATGCCGCGCGTCGACAACTTGAAGCCGCGGAATGGAACCTGCGTGCCGTAGTGGAAAAGCTGTAGCCGTGGCCATTCATAGGGCACGCTACAAACAGGCGAGCCGTGCAGAAATTTTGCTTTCCATAAGCGCAGCGGAACCGCATCGCACGAAGGAACATGTGACCCAACCGAAAGGAAAGTTATGCTGTGGACAGTATTCGTGATCTTGCTGGTGCTCTGGCTGCTTGGACTGGTCAGCTCCTACACGCTGGGTGGATTCATTCACATCCTGCTGGTCATTGCGATCGTGGTGCTGATTATCAATTTGATCCAAGGCCGCCGACTGCTGTGAGCCCGCTCAAATGAAACCGGCCGTCATCATCGGCATCATCCTTATTGTCATTGGCATCATCGGATTCGCTTGGGGCGGCTTGGGCTGGACGACGGAAAAGAAAGACGCGCAACTCGGCCCACTTGAGATTACTCACAAGGAAAGTCACGGGATTGCCTTTCCGCCCATTGCGAGCGGGATTTGTCTAATCGGCGGAATTGCGCTCGTAGTTATCGGCAGCCGGAAGAGCTAATCGCCGGCTTTTAAGACCGCAAACGTTTTGCTGCCTTTCCGATCAAGATAGAGAAGGACGCCCCGTTTCGGATCGGCTTTCTTGAGCGCTTCGCGGAACGACTGCACGTTGGTGACCGGCTTGCCATCTACCTCGGTAATGACGTCTTCGCGCTGAATATCCTGGCTCGCAGCGATGCTGTTGTCCTCGACATCGGTTACGACCACGCCTTGCTGGACCGGGAGATGAAGACGCTCGGCAACGTCTTTCGTCAATTCCTGAACCTGCAATCCAAATTTGCCGACACTTTCCTGCGCCGGCGGCGACGGTTGAACCGGCAACGCATTTGATGCTCGCGCAATCTCGCTAGGCAGTTCGCCAGTTTTGATGGGGACTTTGATGCTCTGGCCTTTGCGCCAAACATTTAGCTGGACACTTTGGCCGATTTTCTTTTTCAAAATCTCATGCTGCAGCTGTGAGTCCGTTTCGATCGGTGTTCCATCTACATGCGTGATGACGTCGAACGGGCGCAAATCGCTCTTTGAAGCAGGCGCGTCGGCTTCAATCGTGCGCACCACGACGCCCTTATCGGCACCTTTAAACAAGTCACGAAGGTCCGGGTCGTCGCCGAGTGTCTCGATCCGGATGCCGAGCCAGGGACGCATGATTTTGTGACCGGCGATCAGCTCGGCGCCAATTTCCTTGGCCATGTTACTGGGGATCGCGAAGCCCAGGCCACGATTCATTCCGTTAATCAGCGTGTTCATGCCGATCACTTTGCCGTCGATGTCGCACAGCGGTCCTCCGCTGTTGCCCGGATTAATCGATGCGTCGGTCTGCAAATAATCGGAAATGGAGTAGGCGCCAGTCTGAAGCAATTTGCTTCGGCCCTTGCCGCTGATCACGCCGTACGTGAAAGTGTAATCGAGCTTGAACGGCGCCCCAATGGCGAATGCAAACTGGCCCACCCGCACCCCATCGCTGTCACCCAGTTGGACGACAGGCAAATCTTTCGCATCGATCTTGATGACTGCGATATCGGTCTTCTCGTCTGTACCCACGATCTTTGCCGGGAAATTCCGGCCGTCCCTCAATTTGACGTCGATCTTGTCTGCGCCTTCAACTACATGAAAGTTCGTGAAAATGTAGCCATCTGCTCGAACGACAAAACCGGAGCCTTCGCTTTGGATCGGTCGTGGCGCGCCCGGGTTGCGTCGTTGATTATTGTCATCGGGCGACCCTTGAAAGAACAAGTCATCGAGCGGCGAACTTTCGGCGATATCGTTTTTCTTAGAAACCTCAATAATGACAACGCTCGGCGCGACGGTTTCGAACACTTTTGCAAAAGCGTTATTCAGCTGATGAACGACATCTTTGCCTGCCTCGGCCACAGCGGCAGGAACGGTCTGCGTGGGGACAGCCTCAGGTTGCGCGACAAGCGATGTACTCAGTGCAACGCACAGGGTTAAAATGGACAAACGCATGGGTTGGAAGTTGGACAGCACGGAACATGCAACGTTCAACTGGATACGTCCAATCCCGGCTTGCTCGAAGGCAGGCTCGCAGTTGACTCCAGCCCCTATTACAGGGCTGGACACAGCCCCTATAATAGCTGGCCCAACCCTGCCTATGCGCGTGTTCAAGAAGCGATTCGTCTTTCGGATTGGCGTCGTACTTTTGATACTGTTTTTGGCAACGGTGCTTGGGCCAGAACCTCCCGCGCGCATCTCCATTTCGCCGAGCGAACTTGTTCGTGCTGTCACGATTCAGCGCGATTCACTCATCGAATTGTGCCTGATCGACCATGTCGATCCGAACGGGCATGATGCGCAGGGCCGGACACCGTTGCTGATTGCAACATCGCAGCAGGATTGGAAAACGGCACAGCGGCTACTGGGTGCCGGTGCCCTTGTCGATCTTTCTGATAAAAACGGCTTTACGCCGCTAATGGCCGCCGCCGTGCACGGCAACCTCGAAATGTTTCGGGAATTGCTGGCCCGCTCCACCAATCTTCACGCGGAAACCCGCTGTAAAGATGGCACCGATTTGCTGGGCGTGGCGCTGGATGGTGGCAATCCGGAAATCGTCAGGTCTGTTGTGGAACGTTTGCCCGCAATGCCGCAGTGGCGAAGCAGCACCCGGCGCGCTCTTCAAGGCGCCCTGATGACGGGGGACAAGAGCCAAATCCAGTTGCTGCTCAGCAAGCACTCCGCGCCTCCAACACCGGAAGGGAAGAATGTGCCGCTGCTCGCGTATGCCCTCGCCGGAAACGACTCCTCCCTTTTTGGCACGCTTTTGTCCTGCGGCGCAGATCCCAACACGGTTCTGCCATCGCGTTGCGATAAGGATTTTCTCGGGCTGCTCGCGTCGAAATCGTTCAGCAGTTATGTTGAAGGGGACAAGGGGCTGACAGTGCTGATGCTGGCAGCGGGCCTCGACCGGGAAGATTACCTGCGCGCTCTGCTTGCGGCAGGCGCAAGCCGGAACCAGCTGACCAAGCGCGATAAAATGTCCGCGCTGGACATCGCCGCGGAGACTGGCCACTGGCGTTCCTCGCAAATTCTACTTGGCGGCGGCCCATCGCCAGATCAGTTACGCATCGAAATTTCGCTCGCGTTGCAACGGGTTGCTCTCGTTAAGAACGGCGTTCCGGTATATCGCGCCCAATGTTCGACCGGACGCCAGGGTTACTCTACACGCACAGGCGACTTCGTAATTACCAACAAGGAGCGAAACCATCGTTCCACCATCTACCATGTGGAGATGCCCTACTTCATGCGGCTGAGTTGTCTCGACTTCGGAATGCACGCCGGGATGGTGCCGAATTATCCAGCATCACACGGATGCATTCGATTGCCCGAGGAAGCTGCCCGCAAGTTCTTCTCTGAGATCCCAATCGGAACGCTTGTGACGGTGCAATAATTATTCGCTGTTGTAGCGGCGAGCTATGACCGCCGATGGTCGCATGAAACGGTTAATCTTACTTGCTCCCGGAGCAGGCGCTCCTTCGGCGCATCCCTGGATGCAGAATTGGAAGCGTCGCTTGTCTGATATCGGCGACGTCGAAACTCTCGATTACGCGTACATGCGCGAAGGCCGGAAACGCCCCGATCCGTTACCAAAGCTTATCGCGGCGCATCGAGAAGCATTGAACGACGCAAGAAAACGACATCCAGCCGAATCAACGATCCTAATTGGCAAGAGCATGGGTGGCCGCGTTGGATGTCATCTTTCGCTCGAAGAAAAAGTGGATGGCCTTGTTTGCCTCGGATACCCGCTCTGCGCGATGGGAGATCGCACAAAACTACGCGATGAAGTTCTGCGGGCCCTGAATACACCAATTCTCTTTGTGCAAGGCACACGGGATCCGCTTTGTCCCTTGGATCTCCTTGAGCGTGTGCGTACCGAAATGAAAACGGAAAATGTTTTACACGTCGTTGAAGGAGGCGACCATTCTTTGCGCGTGCCGAAACGCCAGCTTCAAGCGACAGGTAGAACTCAGGAAGACATCGATCGAGAGGTCCTCAAGACCATAGTTGAATTTGTTGACCAACTGCGGATTGCTGCAGATTAGGTGAAGATGAAACCTGTTCCCGTTTCTTTGGGGGAAATCCGCAGACGAAGCATAAAATCGCGCGCGTTTCATTCCGTTCGCGCAGGCCAGATCGAGTTCGTGAAAGTCAACACCGACGCATGGAGATGGCGCGACGTTTATCGCTGGCTGCTTGGTTTACGGTGGCCACAGTTTGCCGTGTTCGTGGGCACGCTTTATATCGCGCTCAATCTTCTTTTTGCCGCGCTGTACAGTTTCCAGCAAGACAGTATTGCAGGCAGCACCGGTGGGCATTGGTTTTTTGATTGCTTCTTTTTCAGTGTGCAAACGCTGGCCACCGTGGGCTACGGCCATATGTATCCGCAAACGTTTTATGGCCACATCGTCACTACCATTGAAATCATGAGCGGCATCTTTCTGCTCGCGGTAATGACTGGGCTGATCTTTGTCCGGTTCTCACGACCGAGTGCGCGAGTTGTTTTCAGCAACTCAATCGTGATCGCCCCGTTAAATGGAAAGCCCACGTTGATGGTGCGCGTAGGAAATGAAAACCAGCATAGCATGGTCGAAGCGGAATTTCGGATCATGTTTTCGCGTGACGAGCCGTTGCTCGAGGGCGGCGATTTCAGGTACTTCTACGTGTTGAAACTACATTTCAACCGGCTCACGGTTTTCCCGGCCGCCTTAACTTTGCGACACACGATCGATGAAATGAGTCCTCTCTTTGGCGCTACTCCCGAGTCGCTCGAATCCAGCCGGGTCCTCTTTATTGTCTCAGTGGTTGGAATTGATCCGGTCATTGCGGCCGCGGTTCAAACACAAAAGGATTACAGCTGGCGCGATGTCCGTTTCGGCGAACGTTTCGTCGAGATGTATACCGAACATGGCGGCGGCCGGCTCACCGTGGATTACGGCCGCCTACACGATACCGAGCAAGTGGCGTTTGCAGTTCACGATAACGGATCTGACAAGTCTTCTTCTGACGAGTAAAACGAAGTGGGCGCCGACTCCTGAATTGGCTTGTTTATGTTTACTACGCTCCGATACTTTCCAGCGAGATTGGCGCGTCTTTAATCTTTATTCGAAACATAAACACAAACTAAAGGAGCATTAAAATTATGGGATTACTTGATTCGATACTCAGCGCAGTAAGTGGAGCTCAGAAGCCTTCTGAGGCCAGCGAAGCGAATCCGCTTCTAGGTGTTCTTAGTGGCCTTCTCACGCAGAGCGGAGGCCTGCAAGGCTTAGCCAGTAAGTTTTCCCAGAACGGCCAAGGTGACTCATTCTCGTCCTGGGTTGGCATGGGGGAAAACCAACCCGTTTCCAGCAATCAAATTCAAGAAGCGCTCGGTTCCGATCAAATTCGTGCGATCGCAACCAAAATGGGAGTGGATCCCAATCTGGCCTCGCAGTTCCTGGCTGAGTACCTGCCAAAGATCGTCGACAAACTAACGCCAGCCGGAAAAGTGGATCCTGGTGCGGACACCCATCAAGGGCTGGCCGCTTTGTTGCCATCACTCTTGCAGAGCCTCGGCGGGAAAGCCGACAGTAATCAGTCCGCGCAAGCGCAGGACGTTTCTGCATAACGCGCCGCAGATGGGCTGCAACCAAGGTAGCTTGGATGACTAACCGCACGTTAGTCTGGGTCGGTGTTACGCCTCCGGCGGAAGCAGAATAATCCGTGCAAACTGAAACATAGCGGCTAACAGGTGCACGACGATACCAGTAAAGAACGGCCAGAATGTGTTAAGTACTGCGATGTTGAAGCACTGGAGCAACACCGCGCCGGTTCCCATGAGACCAAATAGGTAAAAGGCGAATCCGGTAGCAATCGCGCGTTGTAACTGGTGCGGATCCAATCTTCGAAAGGTCCTGGATGTCGTAATCGCAAACGGCAATAGAATTATGACCGCGACAGCGCTGCACCAACGCCAAATTCCTGCAGGTGCCGGCTTAACTGTTAGCAATAACAGTCCAATTACGCAAAGGGCGAGTGGTAAGATGGAATTAGTCAGAAGTAACCGGAGGCGGAATTTATCAATAGGTGACCAATCATGGACGGATTCGCGCCGGAATACGACCACAACTCCAGCAAAACCAGCAAGCGCAACCGCGATCTGCGCCGCCGTACTCAGAGCTTCACCGGGTTCCATAGCTCTATAATGACCATACTAAAAACGTAATGCGCTTCGTCGCCATCATATGTCTAATCTTGGCGATAGCCAATGAACAAGACGCGCATCCCGATCTAGACGCCGGAAGGCTTCAAAACCGGGTCCTTTTCTTTCCGAACATTAGTGGACGGCAGGGAGGTTGGCCGAAGCCGGATTCAGATTGGCAGATCCACCGACTCGGGAACCTATGTTTTTCTCAAACCTTGTCATTGGCAGTTTCAGCCAATCTTGGGAGGCCGTCGCCTCGCCGACGTTTGGTCCAGTGTCAGCAAAGCTCAGTTTCGGGCAAGGCAACGCTGCACGTACCGCGTTCGACCTCTCCTACCAGGGCAGTCGAGTGAACCGGGTTCATGACTTCCCAGAAAGAACCGTTAAGGAAACGTGAAATCGACGAGACAGTAGCCGATGACACTGTAGACCAGCGCATAGACTGGCCGCTGTTATGGCTCTCGAGAAATACGGCGAGGGGCAGGAATTCCGATTTCACGTTTATGATCCCGGAACGGGAAACTCGCTTGTTAGCGTGCGAATCGGTGAAAGGCAGACGACCACGGTCCCGGCCGGTTCGTTTGAGACCGTGCGTGTCTCGTACCGGATTGATAAGCGCAGCGGTCCCGAAACCTATGAGGTGTTCGTCACAAGACAGGCTCCACGGTTCCTAGTGAAAGAGAAATTTCCTAACGGCTCGATCGTCGAGCTTGTGGAGCTTACCAAATCAACATCCGACATGTCTAAGTAGTGCTCGGCCTCCATGGCAGAGTCAGTTGATCTGATTCGAACGTACAGACGCAGGACATGTCAGGATGGCGCGCTGTGATCTGTCACGCCAGGCGGCAGCAGCGGACGCCGGACAATAGCGCGTACGCTACTCAGCCAACGCCTAAATGAGGAGTTGCCCAAACCCTCGTTTCTTTGGCCTAGGGAAAAAACTTCTTCCCGAGTTATACCCGGTCTCGTGCGTTCACAACCGCACCTAACCAAACAAAACCCTAAGGAGAAACAATGATCAAAGAAATATTGACCAAATTCATCCGCATCAGTTTTCCGGTCAGCGTCGGTTCGGCTGCTGCTGGATTAATTTTCTTGTCGAACGCATTCGCTCAGTTGCCGGCTCCGGCCGTTCCCGGGGCGTCGCCAGCAGGCACGGCTGAGGTCGAGCGCGTGATCGTGACCGGTTCGAACATTCCCACGGCGGAAGAGACCGGCCCGAACCCGGTGGACACCTATCGACCACAAGACATCGAGAAGCTGGGCATCCGTAATGCCACCGACCTAACGACCTTCATACCACAGGAAGCAGGCGGCACCGTTAACCAGAACATGAGCAACGGCGGTGACGGTACCGTGCAACTCAATTTGCGCGGCTTGCTGCCGAAAGAGACCCTGGTCCTGGTGGATGGCAAGCGCATCGCACAGGGGGCTATTTTCTTCGGTTACGACGTTCAGCTTATTCCCTTCTCGATGATCGATCACATTGACATCCTCAAGGACGGCGCCTCGGCTGTGTACGGAGCCGACGCGGTGGCTGGTGTGGTCAACTTCTTCTTGATCCACAAGTTTCGTGGGTTGGAGATCGGTGGCACGTACGGAAACACAAACATGGGAGCGTCCAACGACATGGGTGAATGGGAAGCGTGGTTGAAAGCCGGCACCGGCGATGACAAGACAGACATCGTGGTGATCGCCGACTTCTACCAGCGCACCGGTGGCCTGTTCAGTCGTGACCGCGACATTTCTTCCAACGGGAATTTCCGACCCTTTGGAGGATTCGACGTTCGCAGCTCGAACTTCCCAGGCCGCGTGCAGGGTGAACGTTTGATCCCGAGTTTGTTCTTCAGCGCGAACTCTCCACCTCCGCATTCGGCTGCAAACGTATCGACTTCTCCCTTTTATACTCCTCCTGGAGCTGTCCCTGGAATCGCGAATTCTGTGTTGGGCGATGGGAACTACATTGCGTTTAACTTTGCGGCGTTCACCCCGGCGCTTCCGCCGGCGGACCGTCAGGTGTTCTACGGATCGTTTACGCGCGATCTGTGCGACAAATACCTGACAATTTTCTCGGATTTCAAAGTTGCGAGATCGTTTTTCGATTCAGCCCTGGCGGGTGTGCCGTTCACCCCGGATCCATTTAAGATTCCGGGTACCAGCGTGGGATTCAGTCCTTCCGGCATCAGCGTCCCTATCTCCAATCCGTTTAATCCCTTCACCGTGGGGGATACGACATTGGCTATTAACGGAGTCCCAGTCCCCGTGAGTACTGGAGTCCGGTTCCGTGGCCAAAACGATACTGGTCTCAGAAGCGCGAAGTTCACCTACTGGGATTACCTGTTCGATGTTGGATTGAAAGGTGAGATGGGAGAATTTGGTGATTACTTCAAGACGTGGAACTGGGAATTGGGCTTCCGCTACGCTCGCAACGAAGGGCAGGCCTTGGCCCTGGGCAATGTCAGCCAGCCTGGTCTACGCGACGCCTTGCTGGAAACCGACCCAGCTACTGCCTTCAATCCTTTCCTGGGTTTCTTTGGTCGCAATACGAATGCGGCGATAAGCCGGGTGTATGTCAACCTGCATAACACGGCGACCTTTGAGCTGCCATTGGCTTACGCCACGTTTAACGGTGACCTGTTTAATCTTCCTGCGGGGCCGGTGTCGTTTGCGATCGGCGGCGAGTATTACGGTGAGAGATGGGATCGCAAACCGGACTCACTCAACACAACATTCCAAACGATCGGTTCTGTCGACTCGGAGGGCTCACGGGTGAACCGCGATGTTTGGAGTATCTACGAGGAAGTGCGGGTACCTTTTACGAGCCCGACGTGGAACTTCCCCGGCTTCTATAGTTTGGAGGTTGACTTTGCCGAGCGCGAGCAATGGTTCAGCCAAAATACTACGCCAGTGCTAAGTACCTCGTTCCCGGCAGCGCATAGTACGTACGACGCGCAGAAGCCAAAGGTATCGGTACGCTGGCAGCCGCTCGATCCGAAATATATCGGAGCGCTGACCCTGCGTGGCAGTTACACCGAAGCGTTCCACGCGCCGACATTGCTCGAGCTTTCGCCCGCTGGCCAGCAGGCCTTCCCTCTGGTTGTGGATCCGTTTTCGAACTTCACATTGAATCAGGTTGAGGAACGCATTAACGGAAATCCTTTCCTGCAACCCGAAACTGCCTATGAATGGACCTACGGAGCCGTTTACAGTCCCAAGTGGATCAAGGGTCTGACGGTGAGTGCCGATTGGTGGCACATCGACATGCGCTCCATCGTTGCGACGCTCGGTGCCCAGTTCCTTATCAACAACAGTAATAACCCAGCATTCGCCGGGCAGGTAATTCGGACGCCTCCACCCCCCAATTCCCCTCCCGCTCCGAACGGTGGGCCGGATTTGGGCCCGGTTACTCTGGTCCTCGATCCGAACGAGAATCTTTCTGGCGCAATCTTCGAAGGTCTCGACTACGAGGCGATCTATATCCTGGATTCATCCATCTTTGGCCACGGAGACTTCGGTAGATTGACCACCACAATCAACGGCACCTGGTTGTCCCGGGCTGAGCTTCAGCCTAGTCCCGGGTCCAAGCGTTTCGGTATCGCTGGCGAATTCCTGCCGACATCATTCACGCTGACGGCTTCGCTGCCGAGAAATCGGGCCAATTTCAGTATCTTCTACGACGGCCCGGCTGACACATGGTTGGGTGGCTTGGATGTGGGAGCGGTTGTCCACTGGGTAGGTCAATACGAAGATGACAACCAATCGATAGTGGGCAGCAAGCCGGAGACCCCGCGAACAATCCCGGCAGGCGGCAGCGCCTTCGTTGTTCGCACTGGTGAGACTTTTGGGCCTGGCGAGGAGAGCCCGTTTGCACGCAAAGTGTCAATGTGGACCACGTTCGACCTGATCCTAAACTATACGTTTAACCTGCCGCCGCCTGCGCCCGCCGAGGTGCCGGGCTTTGCCAAGGATGGCGGCAAGAACGTCAAGATGAAGGATGGCAAAGAAAAGAATGTCGTCCCAGTCTCCACGGCCGAGTATGGCTGCAGCAACTGGAAATGGTGGCTTAACAACACCACTGTTACTCTCGGCATGCAGAACGTGTTGGACGCAGATCCACCGTTTGTAGCTGGCAACTTCGAGAACGGGTATGATGAGTCACTAACCACAATCAAAGGCCGGTTCTGGTATGTGGGACTCAAGAAGAGATTCTAATCTTTCTCCGTTAGTTAGGTTACAGAAGAGGCAGCCCGCTTGGGCTGCCTCTTTGTCATCCCGAGCTGTGCAGACAGCAAGGGTCTCTCAGTACCAATGAAGCTGGAACGCATCTCGCAAGTGTTGCGGCCGCCTTGTCGAGCCAAGGCGCTCCGCCGGTTGTTGTCTCGGGCGCGACGGCGACGCCCGCCACAGAGAGCAGAGTTTACCGCGGCTACAGCGGACCGCGAATTGATGATAGGTCTTTATGCAGCACGCAATACACTGGATCTTGGGCGCGCAGTAGCAGATTTGCGAGCGTCCACATTCGCCGAGCTACCATTGCTTTTGGGAGCTCGCCTCAGGGCACGATAGATCCGCGGCCGAACGCCCGTGAACCGCTCGAAAGCCACACTGAACACATCTGCGCTCCGGAATCCGAGAGAAGAAGCAATGCTCTCGATACTATTGCGAGGAACTAACAATCGTTGCTGCGCTTCCGCAATACGCGCTTCCGCGACGAATTGAGCAGGGGTTTTACCAAAGGCTTCATGGAATAAACGAGTGAAGTTACGGCGGGACATGGCCGCTCTTTGGGCGAGAACGTCTATGGAAAGATCGTCGCTGAGATGAGAGAGGATCCACGCGGGAAGATCAGCAAAACGGTCAGACGATTGGATCTGAAACTTCAGAGCTTCAGAGTACTGTTCGTGTTCACCTGACCTCTTAACGTGAACGACCAATTCGCGCGCCAAAGCCAACGCGACCTGACGACCGTAATCTTCCTCAACCAAAGCAAGTGCAAAATCGACGGCTGAGGTTCCACCTGCAGAAGTGTAGAAAGGCCCGTCTTTGGCAAAAAGATTGTTGGGATTAACGCAGAGTTTTGGAAATCGCGAAGCAACATCTTTTGCAAATCGCCAATGGATCACCGCCTGGCGTCCATCGAGCAGCCCTGTTGCTGCAAGCGGGTAAATGCCTTTTCCAAGGCCCGCAATGCGTCGCGTGTTCGGTGCCCGCTGTTTTAGCCATTTCACAAGCTTTCTGTTGAGCTTCTCGTCATTATCTTCGCTTCCACTGCAAACAAACACGGTATCGAGCGGCGGCGCCTGTTCGAGCTGCAGATGCGGCCTTATGACGATACCGCATTCTGTCACGCACGGTCCTGCGTTGGTACCAATCGTCATCACTCGGTAGCAACGGGATTCACAAGCTTCCGGCTGGTCGCGCTTTCGAATTGTTGCACGCGAAAAAACTTCGGCAGGACCCATCAAATCAACGGCAGTTATCTCTTCGGCTACGATCAAACCAACTGTCTTTGGATCCATGGCTGCAGCGAATGCTTCAGCCAAGTTCTCGATCGCGGCTTTGTTTACAATATCCAGTCGGGATGATTCGATAAGGCCACTTTGGACACGAAGTGGAACACGATCCGAAGCGAAGCTGCTGCTTTTTATCGATCAATGCGCGCTGCCGCCGGAGTGTAACGATGCATTACCAGCGCAATGGGCAGGCCTACGCAGAACAGGTGAATGACCAGTTGCGGCCAACCCATCGGGGGCTTGAATAAGATGGGCGTGTGCAGATAGAGACTGCGAACCCACGATAAGAGCGGCGCTGTGCCGAAGTTATTGACTGCAAAAACCGCCGCCCCATAAAGCAGTCCCACAGCCACGACTCCCGCAAGCTTTTGAGGCAGTGGAAACCGCCGGCTTAGCGCGTAGAAAATCGTTGTCATGGTCAGCGCCATCGTGAAATGCATCGCGAGACCAAGGGCAGCTGTGGCGAATCCGCCTTCAAGTGCACTCCGGCCCAGTAAACCACCAGCGACGCCTTTCAGCACGCGCACCGGTCCAAAGCCGTACGCAGCGTATGCATGGATGCAGGCCGCCGTGATGTCGAGCACGCCGACAAGCGCGCCCGCGTATAGAATCGGTTTGAGGCTTTTCATAATAGCGAGGACGGCGCTGAATCTGGCAAACGTCTGCCCATTTTCACAAGACCCAGTCAGTGAAGTTCAATAAGTCCACTTTCAAGCAATCTCACACAAGCCAGTCCGGTGAGCATCCGCTGCGCTCTTTGTTATTTTGTTCTGTGTATGATGAAAGCCCTATTCTCTCTTAAAAACCCTACCTTGGGGTAGTAATCCATTGCTGTCCGCACTGAAAGTAGTAGGAGCATTGATTGTTCTCCGATTTTCTCTCTGGTGAGCTCAATAAGCTTTTTGCCGATTCCTGACTTTTTGCAGTCGGGGCTAACAGCGAGATCGGCAAGATAACTACACCAGACCCAATCTGTAATTGTACGAGAAACACCTACCAGGTTGTCTCCATCCCAGGCGGTTACAATCAGATCCGAATTTTCGAACATTGCTTTTATCCTTTGAGGATCATGCGTTGGCCTTGGAAGACCTGCATCGTTATAGAGCTCAATGACTTGTTGTGAAGTCGGTGTGATGTCGAACTTGTAGGTTATTTTGCTAGTCCCGAGCTTTTTCGTGGTCATGTACGTTGGCGCGTGGTTTACTTGGGTGGTTTCAACGCGGGCACGGCAGAGACATCGATCTGGTAAATATCCCCGAGCCCGTTGCCAGGTGTGCGGAACTCTTTTAACACCTCGGCCGTGGTTCGTCGCTGCGGCTTGGCAGGCAGTGCTGGCACGCGGCAACTCATCCAGATTAGGTATTTGCCATTTGGCGTGAGCTTGGGTGACAGTTCGCGTGCAGGGGAATTGATCTCCGGTCCGAGATTGACCGGCTCACTCCATTTGCCATCGGCTTGCTTGTGCGAGAGGTAAAGATCGTAATCGCCTAGAGAGTCGGGTCGCCTGGTGGCCGCAAGCAGTAGCAACCGCTCATCTTCGGTAACGAACGCTTCGTACTCGCCTGCGCTGGTATTAACAGGCGGGCCGAGATTCTCCACCGCGTAGCTGCCGTCTTTTTGCGGCACTGCGCGATAAATGTCACCCAGGCCTTTGGAATCCCCACGTTCTGAGCCGAAGTAGAGAGTTCCATTCTTTAAGACGATGGGATAATACGAGTCGGCATCGCTGTTGACTGGTGCTGGGAGGTGACGCGGCGCGCTCCAACCCGAATCCGTCTTGTCCATAACCCAGATGTCGTGATGCGACTGCCGTTCCCCGCCCGCGTCTACGGGGCGATCGGAGATAAAGTAAAAGTGTTTGCCATCGGCAGTGATGTAGGGATCGGCGTCCTGGTATTGGCCGGCGAACGGTGCGACCTCCGGCTGAGACCAAGTGCCGTCCTTGTAGCGCGAGACGAAGATAGACCAACGCGAGAAATTTGGGGCCAGTTTGAGAAAATACATCTCGCGACCGTCGGGCGTGAAGGTCACGTGCGAATCATAATCGCCGGTGGAGATGGTACCGGGCGCAAACAGAGTCGCGCGTGGAAGCGGCTTTGCCGAATCGTAGGGTGCCGGCTGCGCAGCCAGCGATGCGGTCATGATCGTCAGCGTTATTGCGCAGGCGCGTGTAAGGGGAGGTCCAGCGATTGCCCGGGATGTAGTAGTCATGGGTTTACCTGTCTTAATCCGGAAGCCGACTCACACGTCTCTTGGAACAACACGCCATCAAACGGAACTTTTAGGTTTGCTCTTCAATAAACCATCGCAGCCGCGAACGATGGGTAGGGTCCAAGATCACCAGCTCTGGCGCGCTTCTGAGCAAGCCAGTAGCTGAGAGTGGTTGCGTTGAGCGCTCCACGAGCGGAGTCAACTGCGCGTCCAATGTCTTATTGTCTTTTACAATGCCGAGCCATACGAGATAAGGCCCGTCGGTTCGCACAGGTAACTGTGGGAAGTTATTTGGCACGTCAAGCGTTACAAGAACGCCGGCCTCACGCGCGCCTGCGGCGCGATAGCTGGCAAACGTCGCCTCCGCCTGTTTGGCGAAAGCATCGATACTGTTGGGTTTAACAGCGAAGATCTGCGCGACCACAACGCCTTGCGCGCCCTTTCTTTCCTTGACCGGATCGACAGATGGAAGGACGGGGATCCGTCGTTCAGCGCTCAGCGGACGCAAAAGCAAGACGTTGTCGGAGTCCAGCATGAGACTGTTCATCGTGGAGGCGTGTTCCCTCCATAACGGACCATAGTAGAAGCCTGCGTTGATTATGGCGCGAGCATCAGTGTTCTTGAAACCCCTGATCCACGTAAACCCCACCGGATTCTTGCGCTCGAAAAATTGTCCGAACGCTATGGCGCCCATCTGCTGAAACGCTTCGGGAAAATAGCTCTCAAAATATTCGGCGAAGTGTTGCCTTTCGCCCTCCTTGACGATGTAACGGCGGAACTCGATGACCTGGAAATCGCCCAGGTGTTTCACGTGATCCATAGGCTTCTTCTCCGTTTTCTGATTAGGCTCAGCAAATGCCGTGGTGCCGAGCGTAATCAGAAGGCTCGTTGTTAGGAAGCGAAGCATTGGTCATCTTCTTTTAAATTTAGCGTCTGCGACTCGAACCCTTCGGTAGATAAAGCTGATACAACTTGCACAGATTTAATCTGGAATGTCAGCTTCGACGAGTTTCGATAGGAGGGTGAGCGATTCCTGCCAGCCAAGATAGCAAGCCTCGGCAGGAATGACGCCGGGCACGCCTTCCTGCACAATGTTCAACTCCGTTCCGCACGACACTTTCTTGAGGGTTATGGTCGTCTGCATTTCTCCGGGCAGGTTCGGGTCGTCGAATTGATCTGTGTAACGAAGCCGTTCATTTGGCACCAGTTCGAGGTACTTCCCGCCAAAAGAATGACTCTTGCCGGTGCTGAAATTGGTGAACGACATCTTGTAGCTTCCTCCGACCTTCGCATCGATCTGATGGACCTTTCCCGTGAATCCGTTCGGCGGAAGCCATTTGGCCATTGCATCCGCGTCAAGAAAGGCGCGATAGATTTTCTCAGGCGCGGCCGGAAGCACGCGGTGAAGTCGGATCGTATTTGTGGTGGTTTTTGACATAATTGCGAGTGTGTTTTGTCTGTTGAATGTTGATAGTTGAATGTTGATAGCTGTTCTGAAATCGCTGCGGTTCACTTTTGCTGCGAAGGCGCAACGCTAATCATCCATCCGATTCCGAACCGGTCTTCCACCATGCCAAAGCGCGACGACCAGAATGTCTTCGTAAGCGGCATCTTTACCTGCCCGCCATCGGCCAATGCGTTGAAAGCCCGATCGGCTTCTGCTTCGCTCTGCACGGAGAGCGACAGAGAAAAGCCTTGAAAGCTGGGCTTGTCAGTAGAGTCGCCGTCGGAAGCCATCACGGTCGTCTGGCCGATGCGGAAGCTGGAATGCATGATTTTGTTCTCGACCCCCGATGGCACGGTTCCCGGCGGGGGTGGCTCGGGACTCTCCTTGAAGCGCATCATCATCTCAACTTCCGCGCCGAGGGCTTTGCGGTAAAATTCAATAGCTTCTTCACAACTGCCGTTAAAGAAGAGATAGGGTTGGATGAATCGATTGTCTTTTGTTGTGCTCATATGTTTGGTTTGTTGTTGGTTTTCTCACTTCGTTTCCACTAAGCCATCGTCAAAAAAGTACTTTTCTCAGGCCTCACCTTTCACGCGTGTGTCTATCGCGATCCAGTTCACTTCCCAGGTCTTGCCGCCATCGTCCGAGAATGCCTGTTCGAAACGGCACGAATCCGGAGTGATATCCGAGATAACGAATCGAACAAGGATGGCTCGGTCGTTCAGCGTTTCCTGAGAGAAAAATTCGCCGCGGCCATCCTTGAATTCGCCAATCGTGGGTGGGCTCAAGGTGCCGCTTTTGCTACTGGCAAAATTCAGGCTCCATTGGCGGGATTGAGGGTTGTAAAGACGCAGGTTTAGACCTTCGAAGTGACCTCCGCGGCCATCAGCCACCAGCTCCACCAGATTTCCGCGGCCGTCCCAAATCTTTCGAACAATGCTAGTGCCTTCATATTCGACCCATTTCGTGGAGCCAGTTAGGGGATCCACGAGCCGCCAAAGGTGCGTCTTCCAAGTGCCTATCTCGAAATCAAAATCGTGTTGTCCATCATGTTCCGTGGAAGCATTTTTGGGAGTGGGTTTGGGTGCGTCAGAATTCTGCAGCAGAGATTCACCTTTCACCCGTGTGTCCATGGCGATCCCTTTCACTTTCCAAGTCTTGCCCCCATCGTCTGAGAATGCATCTTCGAAACGACACGAATCCGGGGTGACGTCCGATATAACGGATCGAAAAAACATTGCACGGCCATTCAGCTTTTCCTGGAAGAAGAATTCGCCGCGGCCATTCTTGAACTCGCCGATCATGGGTTTCATGAACGCGCCGTCTTTGCTGGTGGCAAAATAGTCGCTCCACTGCTGCGTTTGAGCATTGTAAAGACGCAGGTTTAGAAATTTGAAGGGACCTGCCGGGCCCTCGGCCACCAGCTCCACTAGATTAGCGCGACCATTCCAAACCTTTTGGACAACCACAATTCCCTTAGATTCGACCCATTCCGTGGAGTCAGTTAAAGGGCGCCGGAGGCTCCATAGGTGAGTTTTCCAAGTGCCAATTTCGAAATCAAAATCGTGTTGTCCATCGTGTTCAGTGGGAGTCTGCTGATGGGCTGAACTGACTGCCCGCGCCGAAGCTTTTTTGTCGCTCTCCTGCTGTCCGAGCGCGAACGGCATCGCCTTGATAAGAAGAAGAGGGAGCAGAGTGAGGAGAGACACACGCCAAAGCAGGTATATGGTAATGGCAGGAGTGTTTTTTTTATTCATTCCAGCAGTGTTCCCATAGGCGCTGCGCTATTTGGCGCGCGTGAATGTCATGATCCAGTTCGTCTCCCATGTCTTTCCGGAGTCTGACGAATAGGCATGTTCCCAATGCGCGGACGTGGCGGTGATCTGAGACCAAATGAATCGCACGCGCATCTGTTTTCCATTGATCGTGACGCAAAAGTTTTCATGTATTTGGTTCGTTCTTATCGGTGTGTAGTCAGTCAACGGCTAAAAACAGCTACTTGGCTGCCTCAAGGGTAATTTCGCGAACGATCGTACGGCGCGGCAATGAAGACTCTGAATCGTTGAGATACTCGTTGATGTAAAGCCTGCGCCCCCACGGAGAATAGGCGATTCCGTTAGGGAAAGAGAGCCGCGCCTTTGCGGCCGCTCCATCTACGACCCCGCGCTTGCCATTGCCAAGGATGCACTTGACGGTTCGATTCAACGCCACCTCGTAAATTTCGTGCGATTCAAAAGCGGTTACATAGAATCGATCCTTCATGAAGCACAAATGCCCTAGTCCTTTTTCGGAAACCGTCGCGAAGGACGTGACGACGCCTTTCGGATCGATCTTCAGCATCTTGTTGTCTCTGAAGTTGACGACAAAAAGATTTCCGTCGCCATCGAAGGAAATGCCATTTGGGCAACTGAAAAGATCGCTTTTTGCGAAGGGTGAAACGGTGCCATCTCTTGCAATCTTTGCGATGGAATTACTACGGCAATTTGCGACATAGACATCACCTGTTTTCCTGTTGATGGCTATGCCTACAGGGCCGCTCAGGCCGCTGGTGACAAACGGCTGCGTTTGACCTTTCCGATCAATTTTGGTGATTGAATCGGCGTAGAAATTCGATTGCAAGAGATTGCCTTCATTGTCGATCGCGTTGCCAGACGCGCCATAAAGGCCTGACGCAAATACATCACGCTTGCCCTCCGGCGTGATCTTCCAGACATATTCGCCAAAGTCGGCCACATAGATATTGCCTACAAGGTCGACCGCTACACCCCCGACGGCGTGGCCCTCAATAACATTGGTAAGCGAACGGATTTTAGTCTGCGCGTGCACAGAAACAGTCGCAAAGAGCAGCGCCAACACGAGCGATAGTGCGCGATAGCTGCAGGAATAAAAAAGAGCCGGCAATTTAATCAGAGGGCCTGTTTGAACTACCAAGTGGTAAGCGCTTGTGTTGGACATGAACTTATTCGCTTATTTGAGTCCGCGATATTTGGGGTGAGTGAACCCCCGATCCCGCGACCGTGCGGAAGAGCAAAGTTTGTTCCGGCGTAATGAGCGGACCTGTTTTCATAGAGGTCTTATGCTAAAACAGCGGCTTCGGTCGCTTCACTGTTGTTCTGCGTTCTGCGAAGAGCGTTTAGGAGCGCGAGACCTTCAGGCCAGTCGCCGAGGCCGCTGGCACTGTTGATGTGCCCAGCTTCACCAATCATTATGAACTCGCTGCCCCATGCCATCGCAAATGCTCGCGCGCGAGAAAGTGTGACATATGGATCGTTGGAGCTCGCAACCACAATGGTTCGAAATTTGAACCGCAGCAGTGGAACCGGCGCAAAGCCTGTAGCTCCCGATGGAAAACTCAGAGCCTCAGGGTCGCTGGGTGCAACCAGAAGCGCTCCACGAACACGTCTTGAGAACTCGCCCACAGCCCAATGCGCGACCAGCACGCACGCGGCGCTATGAGCCACAAGCACCGTATCCGGCCCCGTTAGAACCAGGGCTTGATCGAGTTTCGCGATCCAATCGGCGCAGTGTGGCGTTTCCCAATCGTCTTGAATTACCCGAAGTAACGTATCGTCTCGGGCTTCCCACCGACTTTGCCAATGCCCGGGATCGGAGTCATGAAGTCCCGGAAGAATTAGGGTGCGCGTCATCTGGCTCCTTCAGGTGCAGCGGAGAAATTGAATGTGCCGTCAACCGCCTCTACGAAGGTGCGTTCTTCGCGAAGGATGATGCGTTTGGCTACCGCTGACTCGAAGTTCTTGCGCGCCTCAGCATCGGCTTTCAGCTTCTTTCGGTACGCTTCATAAGATGCAAGGCTGTCGAAGGCAATCAGTCCCCAGGCAACATTGTTAGTGCCCTCGTAGGGCAGGAAGTAGCCCACCAGACGGCCACCACACCGCGGGATGATGCGGCCCCAGTTTTCAGCGTACTCTTTGAAAGCTTCCCGCTGGTAAGGATCGATTTCGTATCGGATGAAACACGTTATTGTCATATCTTTGTTACTGGTAGGCGTGCTCGCGAGTAGCGAGGCAGGGTAATCTTTATCAAGGGCGGACGCCCAAACGGTAAGGCGCTCTCCAAATAGAAAAAACAACAGACCGTCTCTGCATCGGGCGAAGAACCTCTTTCTAGATATGTTCGCTGTGATCTGCTGCTGCTCATCTGGCTGCACTTGAGATTAGGATTTGTGCGCGGTGCATCCGCACCTCTGCGCATGGTATCGGCCGTTCGCTTCGACGTCGCCACCCTTGCCATACTTGTTTCTCGGTCGGGCCCAATCGGTCAGCGAATGATATGGCCCGTTCTCATTCCGTCCTTTCGGCATGACGTCGAGGTATCCATAAATGCCAAGAAATTGTTCGCCGCCTCGGCCATAAGTCGAGTAGGTATGGAAGATCTCTCCTGAGTCGTCCTTGTAGAAAACGCTGTCGCCCGACAAATCTTCCAGTCCAGCCGCCCATTCCGGCGCTTGTTGAAAATTGTAGAGCGCGCGACCTGCGGCGACCTCCTCGGGCTTGAAAGAGACGTTGAAGTCATAATTAAAATCGTTGTGGAAGGATGAAACCCAACGGAAACGCCAGCCCATCCGCTTGCGGACGACTTCGATCTCGTCGATCGGCGCGCGGGCGACAACCACATAGGTCACATCGTTGTTTTCGAGATGCTCAAGCAGGCCTTCAACATGATCTACCTCAAGCGAGCACCCCACGCACTGATGCGCGGCGCCCGGACCCATCATGAAGTGTTTGATAAAGAGTTGGCTCCGGCCATCGAACAAGTCAGCCAGCGCGACTTTTCCTTCCGGGGCGTCAAAGACATACTCCTTTTGGATTTTCACCCAGGGAAGCTCGCGACGATGCCGGCTTATTTCGTCACGCAGGTGGGTTAAGTCTTTTTCCCGCTTCAGTAAATCCTTGCGAGCAACCAGCCACTCTGCTTTCGACGCCATCTTATGGGGATTAACTCCGTTAACCCCCGCTTTTTTCCGTTCCATTGCTTCGATTTGCATTTTCAGTCTCCCCGGTTTGATGATTTTGTTTGGATTTCCAAAAAAGCTTCTTCAAGGCTAGCGCCGTCAGGCCGCCAATTGAGCCGGCACCGACTGCTGTCAACAGCGCGGTTGTTATACAGGCCGGGCACATAGTTGGTTTCGTTTCACTTCATCTATTACGACGAATGGCGAATGGCATTTTGGACATCTTCATTCTGCGCTATTAGCGCTCCAGCGGCTCGTCACTGTCCCTTTATTTCTTTACAAATTTTAGCGCCATCGAGTTTAGACAGTAGCGGAGATATGTTGGAGCCGGACCATCATTGAACAAGTGGCCAAGATGCGATCCGCAGCGCGCGCATTTTACCTCGTCACGTGTCATCCCATGTCTGTTATCGATAGTTTCCGTTATTTTGTCCGTGGCCAGCGACGCATAGAAACTGGGCCAGCCGGTTCGCGATTCGAACTTCGAATCGGAACTGAACAACTTACTTCCGCAAGCGGCACAGAGATAGATCCCTTGCTGATGATTGTTCCAATACGCATTCTTATATGGCGCCTCTGTTTTGGCTTCTCGCAGGACCTGAAATTGGCCGGGCGTCAGGATCTTTCGCCATTGGTCATCACTCAATGTCAGCTTTTGCGTCATCGGAGTAGACTCGATTTGCCGCCGGATTCGTGCGGCTTCTGCGTCTTCCGCCATGCTGAGCTGGACGGGCAAGATACAGAGCAGAAACAAGGATAAAGGTTTCATTCTCTGTTAACTCTCAATGATCGGTTATTAGTTTAAGGTTTCTTCAGACCGAGTTTCTTAAGCTTCGGCTCTATTATTTGCCGGACGTACGGATTGTTTGGGTTTTTCCGGCAGAAGTTTTGATGATTTTCTGGCGCCGGGCGAAATGATCCCGCTCGAGTAATCTCAGTTGCGATCGGTTTTGAATACGATTTTTGCGCCTGTGCCTTCGATTTCTCGGCTGCTACCTGTTGCTGTTCGTCGACGAAAAAGACGGCGGAGCGATATTGCTTTCCAGTGTCCGGGCCCTGTGCATCGACTTCGGTCGGATCATGCGCCCGCCAGAACAGATTGAGCAGCTTGTTGTAGCTGGTTTTAGCGGGATCAAACGTGACTTGAACGGTCTCGGCTTTTTGCATGTAGCCCGAGACTACCGAGGTCACGCCTGGCGCTTGTTGAAAAACTGCCTCCGTGCACCAAAAACAACCGCCCGCGAAATAAGCTACGTTTGCCTGGCCACTTTGCGCCTGCGGACAAAACGCCGTGCCCCAGAGCAAGATCAACGACAGCAATCGAAAGAACGACTTGGATTTATATTTGATCGAAGACGAACCACAAACCTTCCACATAGTACATCAACTCTTCGGTATCGTCTGATGTAGCAATGGCCACTTGAGAGAAGACGATAATGCCAGTTGCGCTTTGGAATACGCGTGCAAATTGAACAAGAACTGTAGGAAACGGGGAAAATCGGCATGTCCAGGAGCGAATCGCCTCTGAAGAAACGGCGGCGCCGTTCGATTATCGCGTTCGAAATGATTCGGCTCGACCGGAGCGCAGCCGAACCATTGCACGAGCAACTCTATCGCCAAATTCGTGATGAGCTGAAATCGGGCGCCTTTGCCGATGCCGCGTCTCGGCTTCCCTCCTCTCGAGCTTTGGCTATTGACCTGGGAATCTCAAGATTGACCGTTAACCTCGCATTCTCAAAGCTTCACGCGGAAGGCTATCTGCGCTCGAAGGCCGGTTCGGGAACGTTTGTGGCGAATCCTCTCCCCGAGAGTTTCTTAACTGCAGACAAATTCGCCACGGAACGAATCCGCGGTGGCGGACCAAAAGCACATCGACTGGTCGAGCGTCGAGCTCGTATCTCCAACCGGGTAAGAGCTATTCCAGATCAACGTCAAGGGATGCAGTTTGATCTCGGAGCGCTGGGCGCCGGGGCGGGTGTTTCCCTGGTCCCGGGACTCCCGGCGGTCGATGAATTCCCCATCGATATTTGGGAACGGCTGCGGTCCCGGGTGCTCGCACAAAAGGGCACTCATCTGCTGCGACATGCGTCGAGTCGTGGTGACGCGGATTTGCGCAAAGCAATTGCCACGTACCTGTGCGATTTTAGAGGCGCACGCTGTCACCCAGATCAAGTCCTGATCGTCGGAGGAATGCAGCAGGCGATGCTGATTAGTGCCATGGCCCTGCTCGATCCGGGCGAGCCTGTGTGGATGGAAGATCCCGGTTTTCACCAGGCGCGCAGAGTTTTTACTTTAGCAGGCGCCCAAGTCGTTCCGAAGCCGTTGAACCACGAAGGAATTGTGATCGCGCGGTCGCCGAGAGAAAAGCGGCCAAAAATCATCCATATAACCCCTTCGCATCAATATCCGCTCGGCATGACGATGAGTTTCGAGCGCAGGACAGGCCTGCTCGATTTTGCGCGCGCTCACGACGCATTTGTTTTTGAAGACGACTTTTACGCGGAGTTCCGCTTTACCGGACCGCCGCTCCCTTGCTTGCAGGGAATCGACGATTTCGGCCGCGTCATTTACGCCGGTACGATGAGCAAGATTCTTTATCCTTCGTTGCGACTGGGCTATGTCGTTGCGCCAGAGGCGCTGATTGATCCGTTGGTAAAAATCCGCAGCACAATGGATCAACACTCGTCTGCGATTGATCAGGCTACGCTGGCGCGTTTCATCACCGAGGGATTTTTCCTCAGTCACGTCAAACGAATGCGAAAAATCTACGCCGAGCGGCGAGACGTATTCATCAAACGATTCAATGAGTTGCTCGGTGATCGTTTCACTTTGCAGGTTCCGGAGGGCGGATTGAACATGGTCGCGTGGCTGAAACGCGAGCAAGACTTCGCAGCAATTAGCCGTGTTACTCTTCAGATCGGAGTCAAGCCTTCACCACTGTCACTTTACTGCATTCGAGCCAGGCCCAAACCGGCGTTCGTCTTCGGTTTCGCCGGTTGGACGCCGGCGCAAATTCGAGAAAGTCTGGTCAAACTCGCGTCGTCACTCCACAGGGCCGGGATTCGTTAGGCAAAGCAATGGGTAGCATGTCTAACAAGGAATCGCTCGCAAAGAAAAGGCGTAGGCGTTCGATCATCGCGTTTGAAATGATTCGACTTGATCGCGCATCGACAGAACCGCTCCAGCAGCAGCTTTATCGGCAGATTCGTGATGAGCTAAGATCTGGCAGCTTTGGCGATGGCGCCTCCCGGCTTCCGTCCTCACGCGCGCTGGCTGCGGACTTGGGCATCTCCAGACTAACGGTCAACCTCGCGTTTTCGAAGCTTCATGCTGAAGGTTATCTTCAGTCGAAGGCGCGCTCTGGAATTTTTGTGGCTTACCCCTTGCCCGAAGCGTTCCTGAGCGCCGACAAGCCGAAGGCGCGGCCCACGATCCAGAGTCCGCCTCGGATCGCTGATCGGGTAGAAACGTTGCAGGATTTGCGCGTTGGAAATCAGTTCGACCTCGGACCGACGGGTGCCGGCGCAGGCGTCTCGCTCATCGCCAGCCTTCCGGCAGCCGATGAATTTCCCATGGACACGTGGGAACGACTCAGAGCCGACGCTCTGGCGAAAAAAGGCGCCCACCTTTTGCGTTACGCCTCACACCGAGGCGATGCCGACCTGCGCAAGGCAATCGCAGCCTATCTGTCGGACTTCAGAGCGGCCCGCTGTCATCCCGACCAGATTGTGATTGTCGGTGGAATGCAGCAGGCAATGCTGATCAGTGCGATGGCGGTGTTGAATCCCGGTGAACCTGCATGGATCGAAGACCCCGGGTATCATCAGGCACGAAGGGCTTTCGCCTTGGTCGGCGCAAAAATAGTTCCGAAGCCGATCGATGACCACGGCATGGTGATTACGCGAGCGCCAAAAGAACCTTTGCCGAAGATGATCTACATCACCCCGTCGCATCAATTTCCCCTTGGGATAACAATGAGTTTCGAGCGGAGGACCGCCTTGCTCGACTTTGCGCGTGTTCACGACGCACTCATTTTTGAGGACGACTACGACGCCGAGTTCCGCTTTGTGGGTCCGCCTCTGCCCTCCTTGCAGGGAATCGACACCTCTGGTCGTGTCATTTACGCGGGGACGATGAGCAAGATTTTGTATCCGTCTTTGCGCCTGGGCTACATTGTCGCGCCCGAGGGGTTAGTCGATTCGATTGCGAAGATCCGCAGCGCAATGGACCTACATTCCCCCGCGATTGACCAAGCCACGCTAGCGCGATTTATCACGGAAGGATTTTTCCTCAGTCACATCAAACGGATGCGAAAAATCTATGCCGAGCGGCGGGATTGCTTCATCCAACAATTCAACGAGTTACTGGGTGATTGGTTTACTTTGCAGGTGCCAGAAGCCGGCCTGAATATCGTCGCCTGGCTGAAACACGAGGACGATTTCCGAATAGTCAGGCGTGTCACCCTGGAGATTGGCGTGAGGCCGTCACCGCTCTCATTGTATTGCATTCAGGCGAAGCTCAAGCCGGCGCTCGTCTTTGGTTTCGCCGGTTGGACACCGGCCCAGATTCGAGAAAGTCTGGTCAAACTCGCGTCGTCACTCCAAAGGGCCGGGATTCGTTAGGCAAAGCAATGGGTAGCATGCCTAACAAGAAATCGCTTTCAAAGAAAAGGCGCAGGCGTTCAATCATCGCGTTCGAGATGATTCGACTTGATCGCACGTCCACCGAACCGCTCCACCAGCAGCTTTATCGGCAGATTCGTGATGAGCTAAGATCGGGCAGCTTTAGCGATGGCGCTTCCCGGCTTCCGTCCTCACGCGCGCTGGCTGCCGACCTGGGCATCTCCAGACTAACAGTCAATCTTGCGTTCTCAAAGCTTCACGCAGAAGGCTATCTTCGTTCAAAGGCCAAATCCGGAACGTTTGTAGCATACCCTCTTCCTGAGAGCTTTCTGAGCGCAGACAAGTTCGCCCGCCGTACGGCGGGACGAAGCGGACCGGAGGCCCATCCGGCGACGGTGTCTCGCGTTCGTATTTCTGATCGGGTGAGAGCCATTCCGGATCAGCGCGTAGGAAAACAGTTTGATCTCGGCGCAACGGGCGCTGGCGCGGGCGTTTCGCTTGTCCCGAGTATTCCGGCGGTCGATGAATTTCCGATAGGAGTATGGGAACGGCTCAGAGCACAGGTTCTCGCGAAGAAGGGAGCCCACCTGTTGCGTTATGCGTCGAATCGCGGCGATCCAGACCTGCGCAACGCACTCGCGGCTTATTTGTGCGATTTCAGAGCAGCGCGCTGTCATCCCGAGCAGATCGTGATTGTGGGTGGGATGCAGCAAGCCATGTTGATAAGCGCAACGGCACTGCTAAATCCGGGCGAACCGGCGTGGATTGAAGATCCGTGTTATCAGCAGACCCGAAGAGTACTGACTCTGGCCGACGCCCGGATAATTCCAAAGCCGCTCGACGATCAGGGAATCATGATTGCGCGATCCCCAAAAGAACCTTTTCCAAAACTCATCTACGTAACGCCTTCGCATCAGTTTCCTCTAGGGGTGACAATGAGTTTCCAGCGCAGGACGGCCTTACTCGATTTCGCGCGCGCGCATAACACGTTCGTCTTCGAAGACGATTACGACGCCGAATTCCGTTTCACCGGACCGCCACTCCCTTCGTTGCAGGGGATCGATCACTCCGGCCGGGTGATTTACGCGGGAACGATGAGCAAGATTCTTTGTCCCTCTTTGCGCCTGGGGTACATCGTTTCACCGGAACCGCTGGTCGATTCGTTCATCAAGATCCGCAGCGCGATGGATCAACACTCGTCGCCGATCGACCAGGCGACGCTGGCACGATTTATCACAGAGGGATTTTTTCTCAGTCACGTCAAACGGATGCGAAAATTATATTCGGAGCGACGAGATTTTTTCATCGAACAGTTCAACAAGTTACTGGGTGATCGTTTCACGTTGCAGGTTCCAGAAGCTGGATTGAACATCGTCGCCTGGCTGAAGCAGGAGGAAGACTTTCAAATGATCAGGCGTATCACATTAGATATCGGAGTAAGACCGTCAGCGCTCTCATTTTTTTGCATCGAGGCGAAGCTAAAGCCAGCGTTCGTGTTTGGTTTTGCAGCCTGGACGCCAGCGCAGATTCGAGAAAGCCTTGTTAAACTCGCGTCTGCACTTAAGACAAGGCCAACTTAACCGTCACTTGGGACCACTACTGCTTCTGGTGTGCCAGACACTCTTCCTGTTTGAGGTAAGGTCGCCTCTTCATCGGCCGAAGCCGCCATCGAGCGTCCATTGAAGTTCTTCAGGTAGCTGCGCGGCTTCGCTCCAAGTCTCCGTTCAAATGCGCGCCGGAATGTTTGCGCGTCCGAAAAGCCAACAGAGGCCGCGATGATCTCCAGAGTTCGCTTCGGAACGGCCAGGCGCCGCTTTGCTTCGTTGATGCGCAGGTTCTCTACAAACTCTGCCGGTGCCCAGCCGAACACGCTTTTGAACGCCCGATTAAAATGGCTCGGAGACATGCACGCTCTGCGGGCCAGCGTATTGACCGAAAGATCCTCGTGCAAATTTCGCATGATCCAGGGGATAAGCTCTGCAAACCGATCAGCGGGTTGACTGTCAAACACGAGCGGGTTGGGCAATTTATGTTGGCCATTACCGTTTATCGGGGCGCTCACAAACTCCTGGGCCACCACGGATGCTATATGGCGGCCATAGTCTTCTTCGATCAAAGCGAGCGAAAGATCGATAGCCGCACTGGCGCCGGAGGACGTGTAAAAGGCGCCATCTTTAACGAGATGCCTTCTGGGATCGACGCGCAGGTTTGAGAAACATCGTGCTACATCGTTTGCGTAACGCCAGTGGGTGGTGACTTCACGGCCATCGAGTAACCCGGTTGGCGCCACTCCATAAATCCCGCCGCCGATCGCAGCGACGCGCCGCGTCTCGTTTACGCGCGCCAGGACCCAATCGGCAATCCTTTCACTAACTAAAGATCGCCGGAGCCCTTCACCGCCTGGAATCACAATCGTGTCCAACTCGGACACCGTTTCGAGCGTGCTGTCCGGCCAAAACGCGATCCCCGATTCAGCGCGAAAACATTCGGAAGTGAAGCCGATCACGCTGATCTGGTAACATGAAATCCGATTCCCATAACCTCCATCGAGAGCCGCAGCTGCAAGGACATCGGCGGCGCGCGTCAGCTCCGACGCAGCGACGCCCTCAAAACCAAGAAAGCCAATGAGCTTTGGATTCATTATCTCTCCGAATCCACAATATCCAATCCTCCGAAGTTCCTGGTAGGACATAGAACCGACATTACGTGCCACTAGCGTGTTATTCTTGATTTCTTATAAGCTGCCGGCAGAGGTGCAGGTTTTTTTGCGTAGAGGATGATTTGGAATAGTTTTAAGGCGCAACCAGACGAAAGGAAAAAATCATGGCTACTTATGTCGGTTTGATTCAGTTTGCTGACCAGGGCATCCGCAATATCAAGGACACGGTCAAGCGGGGCGACGCCGCGATGGCGGAAGCCGAGAAAATGGGGATGAAGGTGGTAGAGGAATTCTGGACAATGGGTGCGTACGACGCTGTCGTCGTCTTTGATGCACCCGATGACGAGACGATGAGTGCGTTCATGCTTAAAATCGGCTCACTCGGCAACGTCAAGAGCCATACCATGCGTGCCTTCCACCGGAACGAGATGGAAAAGATTCTGGCGAAGATCAAATAAAACGCTTTAGCGTCTGAAGCGCCTCTTAGCCTCGATTTTCCGAGAGCATGATCTGTGCAGAACCAAATTGACGTCGACGGAATTTCCCACCGTTGACCTGCCGACAATCGAATTTAATTTGCCCATGCGGCGGCTCGCATATGACCATCAAAATGCATCTCAGCGGGTGGTTAATTGCCCTCTTTCTCTTGAATGGTGGGTTTATTTTTGCGGGCGGGTTCAAGAGCAAGGTCATTACAACGTCACCACTCACGATCACAGTCCATGACGATCGCTTCCTTAAGATCACAAATTTTACTCAGGAAGGAGGCATCGAGCGCGGTGTAGTCCCGTGTGAATCTGAGCGGTGATGCCGGTAGAATCGCGAATGTTCTCAGTGCAACAAGAATCGATCTTAGCACGGGCATTAACTCGCAAAATTTCCCGGAAATCGTTAACAGAGTAATCATTGCAGGTCCGGCTGAAGTGAGGATCGCCCCGGTAATAGGCGTCACGCTTGTTAGCACTTACAAAAAAGAACCCAACGGAGGAGCAGCGGAGGAAACACCCCCTCCAATCGTTATCAGTCCCACTCCTTCCGGTACCGCTACGCCGAGTGCTACTCCGATTCCGACTTTTACTCCCATATTCAGCCCGACTCCGTAGCGTAGCAGCGGTCGGCTTTCCTCCGCGACTGCCCGCGTAACGCAGTTCGCGACGATCAACTATCGCGAAAGGCTAGTACCGTTAGCCGGGAGGAAGCGCTGATGGAATCAGAACAACACGGTTGGAGCCATCCCATGATCCCGTGAATACGTATGTTTGGCCGGGACGGACGTTCAGCACAGTAGATGTCGGATAAGAGTAGTATGAGTTTGGCACCGCTGCGATCGTTAATACGTGACGACCTGCTGGCACAACGTGATCGTAGCGGCGACCCTGCACGACGTTGGCGATCGTTCTGCCATCGATCTTAAGATTTAGAACTATGTTCCATCCAAAGGTCGGTGACCTCAAAACAATCAAACGCCCGCCCGATTGAGCCGCGGTGCTCCCATTCGAGATTACGCAAACGAAAACAAGAATCAGGAGGAGTCTGGTGGCGGAGGCGTATCTTAACTTCATCGCCTGATGCTACGCTCCGGACTCGCTTTTGGCGAGCGCGGCGTTCATTGCCTTGCGAAGTTCTCGGAGGTTGTCCCGACGCACCAAGGCCTTCCCGGCCACCCAAGTTGCCACAACTCCCCAGGGGTCAGGCACACACTGGATGGGCGGAGAAAAACGAAATCCGAATCCCACATCGCAGTATATACATAGGTCGCCCCCGGCTGGACGTTCACTGTTGTCGAAGTGGGCCCCGAGACTCCTGTGCGTGGTACCTTGCGTATGGTTAAGACATGCTCCCCGGCTGGCAACCATGTGTGATAGTAGCGACCCTGGACAACGGTCGCGACGGGCCTGCCGTCAATCTGAAGACCGAACCCCACATTCCATCCGAAGTTCGCCGTCCTGAGAATGAGTAGATGCCCACCCGGTCGAGAGCCCCAATGCCCAGCCGCTCCGGCGACAGCAGTTCCAATCGAAACCGCGCAGATGAAACTAAAAATCAGGAAGAACCTGCCAGCAGAGATGTATTTTGATTTCATGGCTTATGTTAGCTCGCAATTCGGCTTTGGCTAGCTCGGTCTGTATTAAGGTTCGATCGTGTTATCCCCGGGTGCATGCGCAGCCGCAGGTTCGCGCTCCCAAGTGACTGTCTTGCCAATATTGATTACCATCAGATCCTTGGCGATCACGAACGGACCGTTGTATTCTTTGCGCACTGCCTCCGATAGCCCTACTTCATCTTTGTAGTGATAAACGACACCGAGCTTGGGTTTCACAATCGCGAACACCCGTCCCGCATCTTCGGCAGACGCAATTGAACGCTTGGACGGCGGCGTGGAGTTCTTCCAGCCAGCGCTCCAGGCAGCATGAATCAGGCAGTCCGCGCCCTTGGCGAAGTCCACGAGGTTCTGGCAAAACTTTGTATCTCCGGAAATGACCACTGAGTGACCCGCAGAATCGATGCGATACCCGAACGCCGGTTTCACAGTTCCATGATCGACGGGGAATGCGGAGACTCGCGCTAAACCGTCATTATATATTTCTCCCTGCTCGATTTCTTTCGCATCGATTTCGATGCCTTTGGCTGGGAGCGGATCGGGTGGAGCCTGACGAATACGGATATCAAAACGGAATGCCTGAACAAGGTGCTCCGCCATGCTGCGAGTTCCTGGCGGGCCCCATATTGGAAGCGGTTTGGTTCGACCCAAAAACCATCCTGAAAGCCATAGATCCGGGATTCCGACAACATGGTCGGAGTGGAGATGAGTGAGAAAGAGACCGTCTATGTCTTTCGGATTGACTCCAGACTGCGTCAGGCGAATTACGACACCGCGGCCGCAATCAAACAAGAACCTCTTGCCGGCCACTTCGACAAGAATGGCTGAGCCGAATCGCTCAGCACTTGGAAAGGGCGTTCCGGTACCGAGTAATGTGACTCGCATCTCGTCGGAGCGCGCGGAAGCCGCAATGTTGTCTATCATGCACAATGAAAGGAACAGGACAATTAAGGGCACCAAGCGTCCCGTATTAACGACTTCATCTAGCCGCTTCATGTGGCGGCGACGGTTGTTTCACTTGCGCTCCACTATTCGACAGCAGTTCGAGCGTTGTCAGAGTGCGATCGAGCTCCTGCACGAGCGGTTGAATGCGTTTACCGCTAAACGCGTTTACCAGCGCGCGGTAATACCAAAGGGCGCCTCGCTTACCGCCGCTGAATCGAGACCAGAGTCGTTCTCCTTCCTTGCGGTAATCCATCAGGATCGCGCGAACGTTGTGCAGTTTGTCTGAAGCCGACACGAGTTTCGTCGGCATCGGCGCGTGCCGAACGTGAGCCACGTAGGCCTTTTTTCGTTCCAGCCACGGAGGCTTTGGCGTTTGGTCTGTGTCGGTACAGCCCTCCACAATTTTTGCGACGTCTTTACCAAACTTTCGCTCGATATCGCGCAATCGTTTCGCGCCGCCACAATCCTCCACGGCATCATGCAGCAACGCGGCGATCGCTTCCTTTTCGTTCGCACCATATTCTATTGCGATCGCAGCGACACCAAGGATATGCGCAATGTAAGGAATTCTCGTCTTCTTCCGGAGCTGTCCGCCATGGATCCGCGTGGCGTAAGTCAATGCCTGTTCAAACTGACGCGACAGTTGCATAGTTGTGTTTCGCTTCAGCGACCGGTTGCGATGGTATCGGTTGTTAGGACCCGGAGGAGGTCGCCTTGTCACGCGCAACCTTGCAACGGCGGTTAGCTGCGATTCCTGTTAACTCGCCAAAGCATTAATGGCTTTCCATTCTTCCGGAGCTAATTTTAACTTTGCAGCAGCAACATTCTCTTCCAAATGTGCGACTGATGACGTGCCGGGAATTGGTAGCATCACCTGGGATCGCTCCAGGAGCCACGCCAGCGCAACTTGAAAGACGCTGACGCCATGAGCCTTTGCCGTCGCATTCAGCGCGTTCTCAGGTTTTAAACCGCGGGTTCCGCCGATCGGGAACCATGGCAGGAAGCCAAGGCCATTCTTCTCGCAATAGACCAGAGCATTCTCGGATTTGCGGTCTTCGATGTTGTAACGGTTTTGCACACTAACGATCGGAACAATCTTTCGCGCCCGCTCGATTTCCTCCGGTTCCACATTCGATAACCCGACGTGGCGAATCTTCCCGGCGTCTTTCATCTCCTTAATGGCGCCGAGCGATTCTTCCATGGGCACTTTGGGATCGATGCGATGCAGTTGGTACACGTCGATCCGCTCCAGGCGCAGTCGCTTCAGACTCCCATCGACAGCTTGTTTAAGATGTTCTGGCCTTCCGTCTGGCACCCACTCGCCGGGGCCCGGTCGAGTTAAGCCGCCCTTCGTCGCGATGACCAGGCCTTTGGGATATGGATAAAGCGCTTCCGCGATCAGTAGTTCGCTGGTTTCCGGACCGTAGGCATCCGCTGTGTCGATCAAGTTCACGCCGAGCTCAACCGCCCGTTTCAAAACCTTGAGCGCATTCCCGCGATCAGGCGGCCAACCCCAAATCCCTTCCCCGGTAACGCGCATCGCGCCAAAACCGAGACGGTTTACGGTAAGATCGCCGCCCAACTGCCATGTCGGATTCGTAGCGACGTTTGATGACGCTGACGATTCAGCTGCGAAGATTACGTCCGATCCTCTCGCCAGAAGCGCTGCGCCGGATACAAGTGTTGTGCCGAGAAATCTTCGGCGAGTAACACCCGGCTTCTCATCCCAGTCTGAAGATTTTTTATGCATGTCGTTCAGCGTACGTCCACGGAAATTGCTGTCAACGGAACGGCATTGCTTGGCAGGGTGCGACCGCCGGGCTGAGAATGGAGCCGGCGTGTCCCCGCGCCGAAGGGCAGGCCCTGTGCGGCCCGAGGGCGGGCCGTCTCCACTACTGCGATTCAGGGGTAAATTTTCTTCCGCTCGCGCATGAGAACAGCGAATGCCTCCTCGAGATCTCTGCCGAAAGTTAGAATGCCTCCTTCGTGTCCGGCCATGACAACAATCTTTCTGCTCTGCGCGTCGGTACGCGTGAAGAGTTGTATTATCTCATACGCCATCCCGGGTGTTCCGTACTCAGCAGCCTTCGAAGTTGTTGGCGCTTGATTTAGAAGCGCTGCCCACAACTTTGAGTTGTGGCAATGAATAGCTGCCGCTGCGGTTGCATCCGACTCGTAAATTGCGCCGTGCGTCAGCGATTCCGATGAGGGCAACGCAGACCCTTCGTATCGGACCTGGTTCCTCTCAAAATCGCACGCTACTACTTTTGCGCAGTTTGCCAGGACCAGTTCGGGTATACCTCCAGTGGCAGAACCTGTGATGTAAAAATTTTTGGTCGCGCCGTCCCTTACGCTCAGGTTGCCGAACCCTATACCCTTCGGATCCACACCGATCAGATCTAGATCGAGAAGTTTCCGTCTGTATTCATTCAATTCCGCAAGCCCGCTGAACAAGGCAATCTCGCCAGCCAGAGGTTCACATGAAAACTTTATGTATTCGCTCACTGCGCCTGCTCAGGAAAAAGCGTGCGGATGCTTTTCTCGTTCGCTTCACACACGCCCCGTTCTGTAATCAATCCGGTTACCAGGTGTGCCGGCGTAACATCGAATCCATAATTTACAGCCGGACTTCCCTCGGGCGCCACGCGGACCTCGACTTGTTGTCCCTCGAACCAGCCATCGGCTTGCTTCACTTCCTCCGGGCTACGCTCTTCGATCGGGATTTCTTTCAATCCATCGCGCAATCTCCAATCGAATGAAGACGAAGGCAGCGCCACGTAGAACGGAACGTCATTATCCTTCGCCGCTAACGCCTTTAGATATGTCCCGATTTTGTTCGCAACATCGCCCGTAAAAGTGGTGCGATCGGTTCCAACAATCACCAAATCTACCGCGCCGCGTTGCATCAAGTGTCCCGAGGCACTGTCTGCGATGATCGTGTGCGGCACTTTGTGCTCGCCCAGCTCCCAGGCGGTGAGTTTGGAACCCTGATTTCTCGGCCGGGTTTCGGCAACCCACACGTGAACCGGCAATCCGCTGTCGTGCGCGGCATAAATCGGGGCGGTAGCAGAACCATAGTCGACAAACGCCAGCCATCCTGCGTTGCAATGCGTGAGCACATTCACCTGCTTTCCTGCTTTTTTTCCCGCGATTTTCCGAATGAGTTCCAATCCGTGTTGGCCGATCATCCTGCAATGCTCCGCATCTTCGTCCGCAATCGATCTGGCGGTGCGAAGAGCGAGCGCGACCTTCTCTGTAGCATTTTTCCCATCAGCGGTATTTTTTAGCTGACGCTCAACGGCCCAGGAAAGATTTACCGCTGTGGGCCTGGTCGCCTTGAGTTGTGCCGCTACGTGGGTCAGCCGCTCATCAACTTCCGCGGCTTCGGGACGCGCCGCGGCCTCGATCGCTGCAAGATACATTCCGTATCCCGCGCTCGCGCCGATCAATCCGGCCCCGCGAACATGCATCTCGCGAATCGCCGTCGCCATCTGCTCGACGGTACGGACTTCTTCGATCACGAAACGATGCGGTAAAAAACGCTGATCGATAAGCTGTACGACGGCTTCGTCGTCCGGCTTAAGCCAGATTGTTCGAAAATGTTGGCCGCCTACCTTCACACGCCGTGATTATGACCCATTTCGTAAATCCGAAACAGCCTGAGGGCAGGTTGTCTCCCAAAAGTCTCGTTCAGCGAAACTCAATTCGACCGGCTATGGAAGTCCAGGGGCAGGCTGACCGAATAGTGCGATCAAAATATTTTGCAGCGACCAATTGTCGTCTGTCTCAATCCACTGGCTTCCTGCGCGCGGGTGATCGGTTGCTGTTAGAATTGCCGTCACGCGCCCGCTCTGTTTAAGCAAATAAATTTTCGCGCCAGGCGCGAGGTCAACCCAACTGAATAACGGACCATTGCGAAATCGCGCCACAGGGATCGTCTGACCGCCGCGGCCACTTGCAAGAAACATCCGTCGTGTTGCATCAAATTTGATGCCCGGAAAACGGAAATCGAACGATTCATCCCTGCGTGGTTGGTCGTCACCGTCATAAGGCCAATTGCTGAAGGTAATCCGCGCCGCCAGCTCATCGCCCTTGCGACCGAGATAAAGCTGGTGCGAAATCATTGCGCCGTAGGCGAAGGTTTGGTGATGATCCGGGCTAATGATGCTCGACGTACTCGCACCCGCGGAAACGCCAACAAGGAACGTCGCCAGAATAATCACGACTTGCGTGTTGCTAATCCAGGACGATGCGACAACTCGTCTAGTATTCACGCGTCTTAACGGCGGCCGCCCCGCTCCTCAAAGGGGTTATAAACCGGCAGCGCGTAATACCACATAAAACCATCAGGTCGATTGGCACGAGTATGACTGCGGCCAAACATCGCCTCCACATCTTGCGTAGTCGCGCGCCCGTGAATGAGCAAGCCGATTCGGCGCATATAAAAATCGTAGGGCAACGCCTGCGCGATGTAAGCCGGAGGCGCAATCAAAACGCCGTTTCGATTGAACCGGAACGCGAGCGCGTCGGCGCCATAGCCGTGTCGCAACGGATCGGCCGTATCAATCCACGGCGCTTCAAAAAGACCGAGTTGACGGATCAACGGCGAATCGGGTTGCACGATGTAATAACCGTTCCGCGGGCCTAACGACACATAATGTGAATCGTCATCCCAGGAAGCCGCGAAAACTGAGAGCGTGATTGTCACGAAGACAAGAGCGGCGATCGGGCGAAACATCATAATCTTTGAAATAGTATGGTGGTTTCTGGTTCGTTACGCGAGTCTTACGTTTGGTAGATTCTTATTTGCCCCTTATTCCCGGGCGAGACTAATACCTGCCATTAAAGGTCAATTCCCATGACAATGGGGCCGGGGACTTCCTCCCAGCCGTGGCGACGCCAGAATTTTCGGCCGCCTGGATTGTCGTGTGCTACCAGGATCAGTGCTCGCTTGAGACCGGCCCGACGCAAGCCTGCAAGGCATTCATCCATCAAACGTCTGCCAAGTCCGCGCGTCTGGTAAGCAGGATCAACCGCCAGATGATAAATATATCCGCGGCGTCCGTCGTGACCGCACAATGCGACGCCAACAATCGCAGCGCCATCGGTCGCCACTCTGCTGAGCCCCGGGTTGCGCGCGAGAAAGTGGGAAACGCCTTCCCTGTCATCACCCTCGGCAATCTCGAGACCCTCAACCCGTTGCCACAGCTCAAGCGCGGCGTCGTAATCGCTAATGGAAAATTCTCGCGTTTTGATGTTATCGCTCATCTTCGTTCAGGAACCTGTGATCGGTTACCTAACAACTGGAAGACTCCTTGCGCCGCAGCTTTCTTCGCTGCGGGATGTGGACAACGAAATAAAACCTTCGCATCAACGCTTTGTCGATGTCGGGGCGATTGGCGGCGGCGAAGATCGTGAGGCCGCCATTTTTCCCGGCTCTCCGCAGTAGATACTTGATTTCAATATTGTCGTGGCTGTCGTGGCTGTCGTTCACATCAGTGCGTTTGCCAAAAAGAGCATCCACTTCATCGAAAAACAGAACGACCTGATTCTTTTTCGCCGAATCAAAGACACAGCCGAGATTCTTTTCTGTCTCGCCAATATAATCGGAGACTACGCCATTCAAATCGATCCGGTACAGGTCTTTTTCAAGGTCGCGTGCCAATGTTTGAGCGGCGAGAAGACGCCGCGTTCGATTCTTGTCGGCCAGTAAAATGCGAAAACCTTTCGCTCTGCAGCGTGGGCGAATGAACACCGCCACGTCGTTTAGAGATGCGCGAAATCGCGCCGGCAAGCGCAGCTCTGGTTCGATCCAATTCGCTGGGTAAAGGAAGATTTTGCGGTTGGCGTCCCACACCCGATAATTTCCGCGCCAGTTCCATTCCGCCTCCGTTTTACGGCGCGGCTTTCCGGGTTTTTGGATTTTTCGCATTTGGATTGAATAGACTATCTCGCCATCTTCCAGCGAGCATTACATCTTTTGCAATCGGAGCGAGCTCCCTTCTCATATTTCGAATTAGCGTCTTGCCAGAGCAGCCGTCGGCGGCCACAAACTTGGCAATATTCAAATGCGATCTCGTAGGAGTTTTCTCATCGCCGCGGCCGGTTTCGTATCGGCGGCGTTCGCATATTTCGGCACCGGCCTTCATCCAATTTGGTGGGCACTTTGGTTGGCGCCGATTCCAGTGCTCGCGATTTCGCCAGGACTGCGCGGCAGCACCGCTTTCCTGCTTGCTGCGTTCGCATGGCTGATCGCCGAAATGAACCAATGGAACTATGTCCGGCATGCGATCGAACTGCCACCGCAAATCACCGTCCTCTACTTTGTAGTTCCTGCTGTCGTTTTCGGGCTGGGCGTTCTGTTTGTGCGCAACTTGCTTCGTCGCGGATCGCTATTCCTCGCCTCGGTTGCTTTGCCCGTCTACTGGGTGGCGTACGAATATCTGACCGCGATCACGTCGCCTCATAGCACATGGGGCAGTCTCGCTTACACACAAATGAATTGTCTCCCGGTGATCCAAGTCGCTGCGATCACCGGTCTTTGGGGAATCAGCTTCATCGTATTTCTGTTTGCTGCCGCCGTGGTAGCTCTGTTGAGCGGCGCGGGAGGACCATGGCAACGTCGCGCAGTCGCTGTCGCAGTGGGGTTCGTCGTTTGCGCGGTGTTTGTTTTTGGCAAGTGGCGGTTGCAATCCAATCCTCCGGCTCAAACGGTTGCAGTGACACTCATCGCCAAGGACGTGCCGATGAGCGTCTACCTCGGTTCCGAGGAACAGGCATTGAGGTTGTTGGGCGAGTATGCTGCCGAAATCCCCCGCATGACTCCGGCCGGAACGCAGGCTGTTGTTTTACCGGAAAAAATCGGACGTATCAGCGAGACTGCATTGGCAGCAGTAGATTCTCTCTACTCGTCAACTGCCGCTGAGACACGTGCCGCGATTGTTCTTGGCCTTGTTCGAAAAACGCCGTCCGGCACTTTCAATTCTTCGCGCTTGTATTCCGCCGACGGAAAATTAGAGGCGAACTACGACAAGCATCATCTCATCCCTGGCGTGGAACGCGAAAAACCCGGCGACAAGCCAGTAGTTCTTGATGAGCCGTCGGGACGTTGGGGACTGCAAATTTGCAAGGACATGGATTTTCCCAAGCTCAGCCGCGAATACGCAACCGAAGGCGCAAACCTGCTGCTGGTACCCGCCTGGGACTTCAATCTGGATCGTTGGCTGCACGCGCGCATGGCCGTCCTGCGTGCGGTCGAAAACGGTTTCGCCCTGGCTCGTTCCGCGCGCAACGGATTGTTAACCCTGAGCGACAACCGCGGTCGCATCCTCGCTGAAATAGAGACAGAGCCGGATCAATTTGTATCAATCACTGGAAAGGTAAACGTCTCGCGCGAGCAAACGTTTTACGCGCGAACGGGCGATTGGTTCGCCTGGCTTTGTGTCGCGGTGTTGGTCAGTTTGCTGGCGTTCCAACTTCTCGCTCCATCACAGGCCGGAGAGAATAACACACGCGTATAATGGAATGAGCGCAAACTACGACGCGGTCGCGCTCGCTGGAATAAAATTTTCCGGTTCGTCGAATCTAAGTCGCTTGCGCATCTCGTGGCGAAGCAGCAGGAGATTGATGCACATCTGAAAAACGATCGACCCAACGGATAGATACCACAGCTCTCTGATTTCAAATCCGGGCATCCGCGAGATCAGCATCGCGGGCAGGGCGAACAAGATCAGCCGCGTCATCGAGCTAAACAGCGGCGGCAGCGTATTGCCGATCCCCTGGAAAATGCTGGAAGTGACGAAAACAATTCCCGCCGAAATGAAATTCAAAGAAACGATCCGAAGATATTCGCTGCCGAAGGCAATGACGTGCGGGTCGCGCGAGAATATGCGAATCAACGTCCCCGGCACGAGGAACGCGATCGACGTAAGCACCAGCATCATTAACGATGCGATGCCAATTGCAGAATAAACGGAATGCCGGACTCGATCCGCACGGCGGCCACCGAAGTTTTGGCCGACCACGGGCGAAACGGCAAAACTGAGCGCTACCACCGGCAGGAAAAGGGCCTGCATCACGCGCGCGCCGATTCCGAAGCCCGCCTGTGCCGCCGGTCCAAAACCTCGGATGATCGCGTAAACGATCATGATGTACACAAAGAGCAGCAAAAACTCCGCGCCCGCCGGTACACCGATCCGCAGCATGCCTCCCCAAATTTTGGTTTGCGGGCGAAACAGCGGAAAACGAAAACGCAGGTAGTGATATTTCTTTTCGAAATAAATCAACATCAACACATCGGCGACGAGAATGGAAACGAACGTCGCTAGCGCCGCGCCGGTGACTCCAAGTTTTGGCCACGGACCGATTCCGAAAATCAATAACGGAGCGAGCACGATGTTGAGCAGCACACTGAGCACCTGGAATCCGACGGCCGGTTTGATGATGCCGGTTGCGCGCAGGGCTGAGCCCAGTGCCACCAAAGGAAACTGAAGCAGCAGTCCGGGAAGAAACCAGAGCAGATACGCCTTTGCCAGTGTGGCCGTTTCAGCATCCGCACTCAGCCAATCGCAATAGGCAGGACGCAGAATGAATCCCACAACGCCTAATGCAACCGCGATCACGATCGACATGACAAAAGACTGATTGAAAGCCAGCTCTGCGTGCGGCTGATCTTTCCTTCCGGCGGCTTGCGAGATTAACGTGGTTGTTCCCACGCCCAGCATCTGAGTGAGCGCCAGCACAATCATGGTGATGTTGCCCGCGAGACCTACTGCCGCGATCGCTTCTTTCCCGAGGTGTCCTACCCAGTAGAGATCGGCCAGCAAATAAAGGGTCTGAACCACCATGCTCATGGCCAGGAACGCCGACATATGCAGCAAATGCCTGGTGACCGAACCTTCGGTAAGATCTTTCATTGGTGCGAATCTTCGGGTGTAGCGGTCCGCCTGAGACGGATGTCAGTCGCCAACTGTAGAGGCAGGCGTGTCGCCCGCAATTTTTTCTCGATTGAAATAATTCCTACGCAAATCAGGGCAACAGCGGGGGAATTGGAGGAGGAATTCCGCCAGCGAACCGCTTCCGCCAGCGTTCCCGATGCAGGATGAGCACGATCAACCAAATCGCGAATGCGAACGCGCCGCCGGGAATGGTAACAAGCATCAGCCAACCTAATACCCCGAGGGTATAAAGGAGCTGACCATAATCCTGTCCATTGATGATGCAGGGATGCACCGAACCTTCGTCTACCTTGCAGCCGTGAGCGTTAGCAATTAAACCACAAGCCACCACGGATCCTACGGGCGCAAGCGCAACGAGAACAATGAGCGCTAGGACAATCCAGTAAGGGATCCACGGGAAACGTTTTCGAACTGGTAAGGGCGGCGGATTCAAAATAGCGAGCTAAGGTGTTTACGCTTTGCTGTAGCCACGGCGTTATGCGGCGTCAACGATATCCGGCTCAAAGCAATTTGAGCGCCCATAGAGGCGTGGCTACAACGTTCATTGAGAAATTACCTGGTGGCGGTGCCGTTCTTGAACGACGGATGACTAACTGGTACGCAGAACGCGCCGAGATTGCTCTCGGCGCGATGCGTTAATCTGATTGGAATTCCGCGATCAGGTCTGCGTCTTTTCTTTCTCGCCTTTCCCTTTGCATTCGGCTTTGAACTTTGCGTATTGATCTTTGGTCAGGATCGTTTTGGCCTCCTGCATATATTTTTTCTCGCTCGCTTCTGAACAACCGGCCTTGTGATGCTCCTCCATGGCTGTATCCATCTTTGTCTTTTGTTCCGGTGTCAGATTGAGACTCGCCAAAGAGACCTGACACGCCATTTTCGCTTCGTTTCCGACTTGCTTCGTGCAGTTGCCATGCTCGCCCGCGAACATCGTGCCTGCCGCAAAGAGTCCCGCCGTTACTAACGCAATGAGTTTGGTCATGATGGCAAAGTTAGACATCGCCAGTGAGATTTTCATTCAAAATCCTTTGTGGTTGAAGCGGCAGTGCCGAAAACGCCGCGTCCAGGGCGGAGAATGCAAACGCGCGAAAAGCGGACCTGTCTACAGCATTCGGTTTCAGCGGCCGTGCGTTTTCTTGAACCCGTCCGTGTAACCGTTTTCGAACGCGAGATCCCAACTCTGCTGGTCGCCGGACCTCTGCTGCTTGAAATATTTTTGAGCCATCATGTTCAACTCAGCATCGGTCGGCAAAATCGCGTGCGCCGGCGCTTGCTCACCGGCTTTCAACCCGATCGCATAAGCTGACCGCTCCTCCGCAGTCCTTCCATGAGCCGCGCGATGAGTATAGAACGCAGTTACCCCGCACATGACAAATGCCGCCAGTGCCATCATCACGAAAAAACGCACGGGTTTGAATTCCCTGGCCACGACTAACAGACAACCACGGGCAATGCCTTGGTGGCAACATTTAATGGGAAGTCTCGTCCGGGATCAGACCGGTCGCCGTTCGGTAACAACTTTGTTACCATCTAGAGCCGGTGCGGGCCTAACGAGTCTCGAACGGCAAGTTTAAGACATGTGTCTAATGGGCGTAAAAGTGAGCAACAACAAAGGAGGCCATCATGTTCAAGAAGACGATTGTTATCCTCGCCTGCGGTGCACTTATTGCGCCGGTGGCGTTTGCCCAGACGCGTTCGACACATAAGAAACAAACAAAAGCTGCTACAGAACAACCGATAACGGTAACCGGGACGATCATCAAAATGACAACAGGGGAAGGATCGGCGGCGAATTACCAGCCATTCAAAACTCTCGTTGTCCGTGAGGATCGTTCGAATACTCCGGGCAGTTATGTTCTCAACGGACCTGGTCACGTTGTGAACAAGAACGGCCAGGTGGTCCAAACCGCGATCAAACCCGGCACGCACGTGCGTGTTTATTACGTGAGCACGGGCGATTCACGCCTGGTTGATCACGTCGTTGTTGATTAGGCCGCGCGACTTGAGCTGTCACCAATAAAAGGCCGCGCGATTTTCCTGAATCGTGCGGCTTTTTTGGTGGGCATCGCACTTGTCTGTGGAAAACCGCAGTCAGCGACCCGCCTGAGGCAGGCTGCAATCTTCAACTTTCCGTTGTTTCTTGCTTATAAATCACCATGCCGCGGGCTTGGTAATTGCCTAACGCACCGGGATGATCAAGCGTGCAGGTGTGCACCCAAACACGGGAGACTGAAGACGACGTTCGCCACGCTTCTTCGATTGCGCTGGTTAGCAATGCTCCGCCCAGCCCACGACCAACAAATTCCGGTAACAAACCAAAGTAGGCGATCTCGACTCCGCCTTCATCGTCGCGACGCAGTTCGTAATAACCTGCCAGCGAGTCGTCATAATACGCGCCAAACGTTCGTAGCTCCAGCGCAAGCCCGTACTCCTTCCATTGCTCGTCGCTCCATTGCCGTTTGTCGTTCCACGACCACATCTGCCCGACGGCAAGGTAGAGGTCCCGATTGAACCGCCAGTCGCGTTCTATTTTCTCCCGAATAAGAAACCGCCCATCCGCGCGTCGCTTGGGACGAAGCTGATCGGGCGAATGCATCTCAAGATAAGTTGTGATGGTCGGCATCGCGTTACGTGATAAAGAAATATCCGGTGGAATTCCTAATCAACTGTGGTGGCGCACGCGGGTCGCGTGTGCCAAAGAATTGCAGCCCACACGGCTGCCGCAACAGCTGCTGCCGCTGTCGATGATCCGTCTTGACGGACGCGTCTAACCTTTGATTCAATTACATTGATTTCGATCTGATGTACGGGGGCCGAATCACTAGCGAGGAAAAGTCGATGATCAGCACGTACGCTGGTGTCGGCATCGCGGTCGTGCTTATCGCCGGCGGGCTCTACTTCTTCTTTCTCTCGCAAAAAGAGGTAAAGGAGACCACAACCTTCGATCCGAACCGCCCGGTCCCCAGCGATACGGTCTTGAAGCAACGACTGAAGGCCGAGGAATATTCCGTCGTGCGCGAGGGTGGCACCCAAAGGGCTTTCCAAAATCAGTTCTGGAACAACGAGAAGACCGGCATCTACGTCGACATCATTACCGGTGAACCGCTGTTCACTTCGATCGACAAATTCGACGCCGGCGTCGGCTTCCCTACGTTTGCCAAGCCGATCTCAAAAGATCTCCTCGCGGAGAGCCTGGATACTTCGCACGACATGCAGCGGACCGAGGTGCACGCCAAGCGAAGTAACGCCCACCTTGGCTATGTGTTTGCCGACCCGAAATCGCCCACGGGACAACGATACGTCGTTTACTCGGCCGCCTTTCATTTCGTTCCAGTCGAAGAAATGAAAGACAGAGGCTACGAAGCGTACGTGTCGCTTTTCGATAAAAAGGTCGCCACACCGTAGCGAGCCGCACCTGTAACCGCTGCCGTTGGCTGGAACCTTATCACTGACACGGATGCGGAGCAGAGTCGGCGTTAGCTACGCCTGGGTTTCAGGTGCCGTTTGAGTAGCTTCCGCAAACGTGCGGTTGTCTGATCACGGTCCAATTCGCTCGCTGCGACATCGAGCACAAAGGCTTCCCACTCTTTGGTGGGCAATTTCGTGTTCGGCAGCAAATCGTTGCTCTCGAGAAAAACCAAACAGGCGGCGAGAGCGGTCCGTTTATTTCCGTCGATGAAGGCGTGATTTCGGCAAAGATAAAAAAGATAAGCGGCGGCAATTTGTATCGGGTCGGAGATGAGCGGTCGCCCCATCATTGACGCCTGTGGCGCTGCAACCGCCGATTCCAATAGGGCGTGATCGCGGATGCCGCGCGCGCCGCCGTGAGCTGCCAATACTTCGGTATGAATCGCTCTTACGGCCGATACCGTGAGGTGCTTGATGGATCGCCTCAAGACAACCGTTTAAAGAGTGCAGAATTCTTTTTGATCAATCGTTTCGCCGCGGCGGCCGCTGCCTTGGGATCGATGGTCGGATGCACCGGTGTCAGAACAATCGAACCACCTTCGTGAACAGTGACATTAACCTGGTCGCCTACCTTTACCCGGGCCAGGTCCATTAATGCCGCGTCGAAGATGATACCCTGAGAATTGCCGACCTTTGTGATCGTTTTCGTCATGACGTAATACTATGTTTTACCGACAGCAGTCCCGCAAGCGCAAAATTGGTCCTCTCCGGCTTGGTTCTCCCCGGGGTCCTGGGCGAAGCTTTACGCCCTGCGGTGCCTTACTTAACCCCCGTTTTGATTTCCGGAAATCCCGCTTGCTTCAATTGTTGATTTAGCGCAGGAAGATCGGATTCGAGCAATTTGCGCCACGCGTCCATCATCGGCCCGATATTTTTATCGAGATCCGCGACGGCGGCCTTGACCGCAGCTGTCGGTGCAGCATCTGACCGTTCGATTTCGTTAAACAGCCGCGTGGTCGATTCCAAGACGAAAAGTGAGGGTGGAGCGCCCGGCCGCGGATGCGGCGGGCCGAACTTCATGAGTGTTTGAGCAAAGGCCTCCAGTTTTTGCGTGACCCCGGGTCGTTCCGCAGCTTTTGCTCTGAGTTTCGTTAGGTGCTCGGCGATGTTGTCGAATTTCTTGCCGATCGGCGCCAGCCTGAGGCGCAGCTGATACAACTTCCACGAGAGATCGAACTGTTCCTGAAGATCGGTGGCCGACGCTTGGACGCGCGGATCCATTGTGACAGTCAACGGTTGACTGAAGCTTTTGCCGTCAACGGTCAACGTGACGGTGTAATTACCCGGCGTGACCCATGGCGATGTCGCCGCCGGCGCTGTGTTGCGATACGTCGCCGAGATCGGAAACTCCGGTTCCACGTCGGGGACTGGTGTGTAATGCATGTCCCACAGAAATCGATGCATGCCTGCTTTCGTGGAAACCGATTGCAGCGGCCGAATCCAGTAGCTCGGAATTCTAAGCCGTTTCGGGTTCGGCTCGACCGGCGCATCCGTGCTCGAATATTTCCTGACTGACTGGCCATTGCGGTCTTTGATCTCGATCGTTACCGGACCGCTCGCATCTTTCGAAAGCAAATAATCGATCACCGCGCCGTCGGGCGGATTTTCGCCGGCGGGTTCGTCCGGCGGCAATGGCGTATCGGGGTTCAGGTTCGCGCGAACGCGCAACGCAGTCTGCGGTTTAAATAACTGGTCCTCGCTGGACCGGGCGCTGACCGTGGGTGCGCTTGATTTGGAACCGGGGTCAACGACCCCGGCTACAGGATTGAATTGTCGCAGAGGCGTGATGTTGTCGAGAATCCAGAACCCGCGGCCATGCGTCGCCACGACGAGATCTTCGTTCTTAATAATAAGATCGCGCACGGAACTCGCCGGAAGATTCAATCGCAACGATTCCCAGCTCGCGCCGTCATCGAACGACACATAAACGCCTTTTTCCGTTCCGGCGAACAGGAGATCCTTCCGTTTCGGATCTTCACGAACTGCGTTGACGATTTGGCCGGCCGGTATGCCGTTCACAATCTCCGTCCACGTTTTGCCGCTGTCGTGCGTCGCAAAAATGTGCGGCCGCAAATCGTCGATTCGCATCGTGTTGACCGCTGCGTAAGCGGTGTTCGAATCGAAATGACCGGCTTCAATCCGCGAAATCTTCTGCCACGCCGAAATGTTCGGCGGCGTCACGTTGGTCCAGGTTTTTCCGCCGTCGGTTGACAGGTGAATCAAACCGTCGTCGGTCCCGCACCAGATCCGGTTCGCGTCGAGCGGCGACGGCGCAACGGTGTAAATCACGCCGCGCCGATGAGCCTGTTTTGTTGCGTCCTCTTTGTATTTTCCAATGCTTGCCGGCAGCTCGTAATTCGGTCGCGACAAATCCGGACTGATCTTTTCCCAGTGATCGCCACGGTCGCGTGTTTGCCAAAGGGTGTTCCCAGCGAAGAAGAGCAAATGCGGATCGAGCGGCGAAAAGACAACGGGCTCCGTCCGCAACATCCGGAAGCCGTCTGTTTGCACCGGCACCGGCAGTATGTTTTGCGCCTGACCGGTGCGGCGATCGAACCGCGTCAGCTTACCGCCAATGATGATGTCCGGATCGAGCGGATCAGCAACGACGTAGCCATATTCCTCGGCCGCGACCGGCCGCCAATCGCGGAACGTGATCTCGCCCTCATCGCCGCGGCTTTTAATTCCGACCGAACCGCTTTCCTGTTGACCGCCGTAAAGCCGGTACGGAAATGAATTGTCCGCGCTAACGTGATACAGCTGCGCCGTCGGCTGGTTATACCACGAGCTCCAGCTCTTGCCGCCGTTCACCGTGACGATCGCGCCCTGGTCCGAACCGAGAAGAATGATGTCGGGATTATTCGGATTGATCCAAACGTTTTGATAATCGTCGCCGCCGGGCGCGCCGCGCCAGCCCTCCCAGGTTTTGCCGCCGTCCGTCGATTTCCAACAAACGATGCTCGCCGAGTACACGATCTGTGGATTTTTCGGATCAAACCGCACCACCGGGAGATCGCCGCCGCCGATTCCAAGTCCCGGCCGCGGATCATCGGTCGTGCCGGTCCAGGTTTCGCCGCTGTCGTCCGAGCGATAAAGCTTGGCGATCGTTTTCGTCCGGACCGCGGCGAACAATGTTTTCGGCGCGCTCGGCGCAATCGCGAGGTTCGCCTGGACGATGTTGCCCGGCAGCCCTTTGGTTAATTGTCGCCACGTTTTGCCACCGTCGGTGGATTTAAAAATGCCGCCACCGTCCCCATTGAAAACTCCGTTTTCCCACGGGCCTTCGCGCGATTCCCACAGCGCAGCGTAAACAACCTGCGGATTGCTCGGATCGATCTGCACATCGCTCGCGCCGACGTTCTCATTGCGATACAGAACTTTTTCGAAGGTTTTGCCGCTATCGAGCGATCGATAAATCCCGCGTTCTTCGTTAGGTCCGTAAGGATGACCAGCTACGGCAACAAAAACGCGGTCCGGATTTTTGGGATCGACAGCCAGCTGCGCGATCTGCTGACCCTCGCGCAATCCGAGATGCGTCCACGTCTTGCCTGCGTCAGTCGACTTATAAATGCCGTCGCCCACCGAAAGATCCGGCCGATGCAATCCTTCGCCACTGCCAACGTAAATCACATTCGGGTTTGATGGCGCGACCGCGACAGCGCCCACTGATGCCGTCGGCTGATCGTCGAAAATCGGCTGCCACGTCCGGCCGTAGTCGATCGATTTGAAAACGCCGCCGTTCACCGGCGCCATGTAGAAAACATTCGGCTGCGACGGGACGCCGCAGATCGCGCGTGTTCGTCCGCCGCGGTAAGGCCCAACGTTCCGCCAGCGCAGAATCGAATCGAACTCGCCCGCATGCGCTTCAGCAATTGCAAAAAATAAGAGCAAGGCGATGACGATGGGATTGCGAATCGAACTCATGGCATGAACCGGCCACTCTCTTCTGCGAATCCGAAAGGCGCAATCCCTGTAGCCGCTGTCGCTGACTGCGGCAATTACATTACTTGACGGCTGCGTCCAATCTTCTATCTCCCTGCCATGCTCTCCGCTGTAATCTTCGATCTCGACGGCGTGCTCGCCGACTCCGAGCCGTGGTGGAATGAAATCGACGCGAAATTACTCGCCGAGTACGGCGTGACCTATCGCGGCGAATACCACCAGAACGTGGTCGGGGTGAGCTACCGGCTCGCGGTCGAGTTTTACAAGAAAGCATTCGGCCTCTCCGTGCCTACTGAGGAAATGATGCGGCGTCGCGGTGAGATCGCGACTGAGTTCTTTGCCAATCGGGTCGGTTTGTTTCCTAACGTCAAAGAAGTGTTGAATGAACTGCGGCAGATGAAACTGCATCTCGCCGTGGCCACGAGCTCAGTCAGCGCCTCCGCGCGACCCTTTTTAGATCGACATCAACTGACTGGATTCTTCGAGGTCATTGTGACTGGCGAACAAGTCGAACACGGCAAGCCCGCGCCCGACATCTACCTGTGCGCCGCGGAAAAGCTCGGAACTGCGGCTGACGCATGTCTTGTTGTCGAGGACGCGCTTCCCGGCGTCGCCGCGGCGAAGGAGGCAAAGATGCGAGTCGCCGCAATTCCCGACGTACGGTTTGTCGATCCGCGCGAGTACGACAACCAGGCCGATTACGTTCTCGGCGATCTGAAGGAATTACCCCAGCTTATTCGCAAAGAGCTGTAGCCCGCGTTAGGCGAGGCGCTGACCGCGGCCGCCGCAACTCGTAATTCCCTCAAGTGCCGCCGCAAACAGCGTAGCCTTGAGCGCGTAGGTCTTCGGCCAGGTCTTTCTCCATTTGAACGGCATGTTCGTACGGCATCGGGTTCAGATGCTCGAACAGCTCCGGCAACAATCGAACACCATATTTCCTGACCAGCCGGGCCGATTTGTATCCGTTCTTGTGATTTTCAAATCGGTGGTCGACCGGCAAGCCGGTCATTCCAACGTAGACGGCCGGTTTGGATGGATCGCGCGCCGGATTGCACCGCAGGATCGACAAATCCTTCAGCGCAGCTTTGGAGAGCAGAACGACGTAAACGTTATGATGAAATTCGGGTTTGGATAGACGCAGCCGTGTCCGCTTACGACGCACCTGACGCTCTAACTCGGAGAATGATGACAGGCAACTGATGGCCGAACGCTCCAGGGGCCTGGCTAAATCTCTGCGTGCATTCTGTTGTAGCCCGCCTTAGGCGGGTCGCTGACTGCGGCTTTAACTCGCGTTACCCCGCTTGTGCCAGCTACCCTAGCTGCTTTGCCGTCTACCCGCGCGGCTCCTGCTCGCGCGTGTTCGCTGCCTTATGCTTCTTCTTCCCGAGGGCGAGACGCTCGGTCTTTTTACGGCGCCTTGCGCGTTTGTTAACGTTGTCTCTGCCTTTGTTGTGTCCCATAAGTTGTAACACTCATACACTCGTGCCGTCTCGTTTGCCATGCCGGAGTCAGACGAAGGCAGGTCACCTCACAGTTTAACGAAGACCAGAAGCACTTGCAGTCTACGCACGAAACCGAGGCCGGCGTGTGCGTCCGCCTGAGGCGGCCTGCATTCGATGCGATTCCGGCGCCGGCCCATCCTGAACTTTCATGATCTCAAACGTCCGAAATAGCGGGGCAAGATCGATCACTTCGTTTGCGGCTGATCTCAAGATGTTCCCGAGATTTGCGGCGACTGACGCGACTTCCACGCGGATGCCGTGTCTGCGCAGCTTGATGGCGAGATAAGCGAAATCGGCGTCGCCAGTCACCAGGATCACAACATCGGGCCGGATCTCGATGGAAAGCTCCAGCGCGTCGATCGCCATCATTACATCCACGTTCGCCTTGTAATGACCTTCCTCGGCGGGCGCGCCATCCTTGGTCACGACCAGGAACCCGTTGGAGCGCAGCCAATGGACGAACTTGTTTTTCTTGTCGCGCTCGTCCTGCCAGGTGGGGATGGCCGGCGGCAACCCGGCATAGACCACCATCTCGATCAGATCGCGTCCGGTATTTGGTCCGGCCAGAAAATCGCGGAGCTTTAACCAATCGAGCCCGCGTCCCGCGGTCCGTACAGAACTGCCGACATTCGATTCATCTACCAGGACCAACACTCGGGAGCGACCGTAAGTATCTGAATTTTTCTTTCGCATTTCCCCCATTTTCTACTGTGCTTTGCACTAGACCCGGCGGAATGCGTTTCCCCCGAAAATGATCGCCAGCCCGAGCAGGATGACTGCCACCGGCACGAGTGGCGCGCCAGTAACGTAAGTGAGCAGGACGAAGAGAATCGCGATGACGGCGAGGATTGTTGCGATATTGAAGTTCATAGTTTTTCCTCTCGTGGGTTTTGCCGATGCTATCCCCTGAGGTTATCTGGAGCAACATTCTTGAACAGCTGGAAAAAGCGGCAGCCGCCGCCGCGGGTGTGGTGGCGGCTGTGTCAGCCGCATTTATCATGTCGCTGGCTTGCAACGAATTTCGCATCAGCGCTCGCTGCGAGGCGGGCAACGTTAGCGGCGGCTTTCTTTGGAGCCGATTTCGAGCAGGCGCTTGGTGAGAAAGACGAGCCCGGCCATCTGCACCCATTCGGAGACGATGTTGCCGACTACCTGGCCCCATTTGCTCTCAGCATTCATCGACGCAAACAGCACGGCCCAGCCAATCCCGGTGATCACAATGAATATCAGAAGCGAATGTCGGTACAGAAAATCCAGCCACACGGAACGCTTTTTTCCTTTGACCGGCCGGCTCTCGGCCGATCCGATCTCATACAAAAATTTCGTCCCAAGAATGATGACAACCGAGCCGCTCCAATCGGCAATGGCATTGCCAAAAAATGCGCCCAGATGAGTTTTGGGATCGAGCATTCGATACCCGACGATCCAAACAATGAGGAGGCCGACCGCAACCATGCTCAGCGAATGACGGTAAAGAAACGAGTGGCGATGTCTGGACATGAGGACGTATTAATCTTCTGCTACTTGTCGTTGTTAATCATCATGGCGCGGGCTTCGCAATTAGCCAGAGCACTTCTTTCCATTGCTCGCCCGTCCGGACACGTTTGTCGTTCCACAGCAATATTTCTCCGGCTGCAAAATAGAGATCAACAATCCGAACCGCGAAATGGATACCGAAGCCGGAAGTAGAAAAGCTCAGCTGATTATCAACGGCAAAGCAGCCGGCAACGACGCGCTCCGGAATGCAGTTGTGCAGCAGCGAGCAGCCGGACACGGGATCAGGGTACGAGTGACCAGAAAAAAAGGGGACGCGAGGCGGTTTGCCGCGGAAGCAGGCGAAGCGGATTTGCTGATCGCGGCCGGCGGGGACGGTACACTGAACGAGGTAGTTCACGGTTTGATGGATCTCTCCAAGACCGCGCGGCCTTCTTTGGGAGTCGTTCCACTAGGTACAGCAAACGACTTCGCGACCGGGTGCGGCATTCCGCGTGACCCGGAGAAAGCGCTGGCGCTTTGTATGAAAGGCCAGGGAATACCAATCGACATCGGTAAGGCCAATGAGCACTGGTTCCTCAATGCTGCCAGCGTTGGCTTCGGCGCCGAGGTGACAGCGACCACTCCGCCTGAACTCAAACGCCTGCTTGGTCATGCGGCGTACACCGTGATGGGTGCAATTCTGGCGATGAACGTTCATCATTATCATGGAAGGCTCACCGTGCCGGATCGCGAAATCATTGGCAGCGGCCCGGTGGCGATCGTCGGTAATGGGCGTCAGACGGGCGGCGGCATCCAGGTCGCTCCGCGCGCGCGCATCGATGATGGTCTGCTCGATCTGCTTGTGGTTCGTCAGATACCGGCGATGGCGTTACTCACCGCCGCGCGAGAGTTGCAAGAGCTGTCACCCGATGGCGAGTACATCTCCTACTGGCAAACACCGTGGGCCGAGGTCTACCCGGAAGAAGCGATTCCGGTCAATCTCGATGGCGAGCCTGTACGCTTTTCAAGCGTTCGATATGAAGCAGTGCCGAGAGCGATTCGGCTGATTGTTCCGCCGAATTGTCCATTATTATCGGCGAGCATCTGAAAAGGTGTAGCGGGGGCCGTGCCTGCCATGCCGAAACTTTAGCGAAGGCAGGTGGGCTGCGAAAAAACTGTAGCCGCATGTCGTTGACCGCGGCAGACTCCGCTCGCTCACCGCGAGAGCTTCCGGAGTTTAGACGCCACCGATTTTACATCGCCTGGTCAGGACAGGAAGAGCTTGACACGATGCTGCAAATCACGTAAAAACTTTTGATTACGTGATCCGGCGTCTCAACGCACTTTCGGCCGGATTAGAAAGCTGGTTGAGACTACCTTAACTGTCGCTGAGACACCGCCTGGCGCGATCTCCAGATTCACCTGGAGCCCCGGAGGCATCTGGAGCGAGGCTGTTCTAAAGCGCCTCGTGAAGATGCTTCTTCGTTCCGCGCGAATTTGGACCGGTCAACTCAAATAGAAAGGCGCTTATGAAATTCGTTAGTCTCAGACGGAAGCGCGCTCACCGACAAGGCAGATCGGACAAACCGTCCCGCGCTACATCTAAATCTGTCACCAAGCCGGCGCCCGGACCTCATGAAATCCACACCTACCCCGAGCTTCGGCAACAGATTCACGACGATCTCCGGATCCAACATCCCGAATGGGTTCAGTCAAATGGCGACTGTCCCATGTGCGATGCGTACGAGGCGCGTCTCATGGAACTGCTCGATACGGTAGGACGAAAAAGATCCCACGAGTGGGTCGTTGCTCTTCATCGGGCCCTCGAACAGGGACTCAACTGACTCGGCTCCGCAGCTACGCGACAGGCGATCTTTGCCAAGGGGACATGTTTAACACGCCCGACTTGTAACGTGCGGTGTAGTGGCGGTCGCCGCGGCGACCGCAAACCGCTGTAGCCCGCCTTAGGCGGGTCGGTGACTACGGCCTGCGAGATTTAAACCCCGTACACCTAGCGATACAGATCGTGTGAGCCGATGTCTACTGTTACAACGGCATTCCTCTCAACGTAGAACACGACTCGGAGATCAGCCTCGATTTCGGCGGCGTAATTGACGCGACCATAACGGGCGGAAAGCTTTTGGATTTTGTGGGAGCCCAAGCGAGAATCAAATGGGTTCTGTTTGAAATAAGAAACGCCTCTCGTGCTCGACGCTGTCGCTGCGCGGGCAGCTTTCCGAAGCTTCGCCAAAACACGCGAGTCGCGCGGAACCGATATTTCATTTATCACCGGGATACGGCTCGTTCAGCGCGGTATCCAGGTCGACAAATCGGCTAGCTTCTGCATCGGCCATCCCTTGCTTGAAAGATTCAGGGATCCAAGAATCTTCGTTCTCCACGACGAATTTGGCGACTTGCGCCCGCTCGCTGGCTGGAAGGGCTTTAAACTGCTCGATAACTTCAGTGGCGCTCATGACGATCAGGATACTCTACCAAGCTATTCGCCGCAAAATCGATGTTCTTTCGCGTCTAGTCTCTCAACTCCGTAAAGGAGCGTGGCTCCCACGGAGCTTTACGCTCTCACCAATCGACCGTCGACTCTGCTATCATAAGCGGCTTACAATACATGAGCGCCGCGCGAGCGTTAGGTTTTCTTGAATCCAACAGGTCTGCTGTCGGCATCCTATAAAAAAGCGGATTGTATGAGTTGGTTTAACGGTAAGCGCCGAACTGCTGACACTTTGTTGGTGTACTTTTGTGCGCCTTGGAAACTGGCCACCGGAATAGCAATGCCGATCCTTCTGCTGACAGCAACGTCGGCCTGGTCCGAGCCAGTGCCTGGATCGTTGGATGTGCACTGGAACGAAGGCGCTTCAGATTGCAAAGCAACTCCACAAGCGCCCCTTCAAGTTCATGCTTACGAGCCGCAAACGTTCATCCTGCGCCAGAGTCCATGCGCAGACTTTGAAGCAAATTTTCTCTATCTTCTCATCGGCTCCGATAAAGCTCTTCTGATCGACACTGGCGCCGTCGCGGATCCGAAAGAGATGCCCCTGGCGAAAACCATCTTGGAACTGTTGCCGGAGAAGGACCACAAGAAGCTTCCACTTCTGGTGGCGCATACCCACAGGCATATGGATCATCGCGCCGGCGATCCTCAGTTCGCATCGCTTCCATCGGTCCAGATTGTGCCCATAGATTTGGAAGGGGTTAAAGCGTTTTACCGTTTCACGAATTGGCCCAACGAAATTGCCCATCTGGATTTGGGTGGCCGAACGGTCGACGTAATTCCGACGCCTGGACACAACTCAACACACCTTGCGTTTTACGACAACAGAACCGGGATTCTTTTTTCTGGAGATTTTTTGATGCCGGGCCGGTTGCTGATCGAAGACGCCGCGGCGTATCACGAAAGCTCCTTGCGGGTTATCGACTTTCTGAAGACGCGTCCGCTTACCCATGTCCTGGGTGGGCACATCGAGTTGAACACCGCAGGACGCGCCTACCGGTTTGGATCTCACTATCATCCCAATGAGCACCGGCTCGAGCTGGCAAGAGAAGATTTAGCAGCGTTGCCAGCCGCCTTTGAAAGCTTCAATGGCTTCTATGCGCGACACCCGAATTACATTCTTACCAATCCCATTCGCAATCTTGTGGCGCTGGCAATTATCGCGGTTGCCGTATTGATTTTCATCGTGTGGGGAGTTCGTCGATTGCTGCGTCGCCGGCGCCAGCACGATTAACCTTCGAAATCTGGAGGGAAGACGCGGGGAGGGCGCGGTGATTCGATTGATCAGCTTTATCACGAGCAAATCAAGGACTCTCCGTCCATCATAGCCGCCCTTGGCCCGCCGTAGCCAATGTTTGCACGGTGAAGGAGGCTACGATGCATTGGCCGTCAGGGAGCCCCCATTCTTGTGCGTGTCATGGGGATCATTCTTTGCTCACTCGCGGTGGAAATCGTGCTGACGACATTGGGAGTGGCAAACTGGGCGCCCGTTCCGCGCTAGAGTTAAGCGTTTGCTTCCAATCTGGCGGCTGATCTTTGGCCTTTGACCTCAGGCTTCATGTATTCGACGCTCACCTCTCTGCAACGCAAGCGTTATCTCTTTGTCTGCATCAATCGTCGGGCCGAGGAGAATCCGAAAGGATGCTGCGCGGCCAAGGACTCGGAAGAAGTGTATAGAGCGTTGAAAGGGGAGGTCGCCGCGCGCGGACTCGCAAAGCTGGAGGCGCGCGTGTGCACATCGAGCTGTCTCGATCAATGCGCGACGGGCGTGACGGTTTTGGTCGAACCCGATCACTTTTTTTACGGGCGCGTCACGGTCGCCGACGTCCAGGAGATTGTGGATGGACTCGTTAGCGGCCAACCGGTTAAACGGCTCCTGCTCACCGCGGATCAGCTGTAGTGGCTGTCGCCGCGGCGACCGCAGAATTAGCTGTAGCCCGCTAGGCGGGTCGCTGACTGCGGCTCTGCCCAAAAACAATCGCCATGGAAGTTGCTGGCTTAATTTTCGCTGTCTCGCAAGCGCGATGTCGCTAACATCATAGCTGATGAGTGTGCAAGATTCTGACGCCACGATGGCTGTGTTCCTCGACTTGGAAAACATCGCGCTGGGCGCGCATGACGCGGACTTTCCCGCGTTCGACATCCGCAAGGTGCTCGAGCGGCTGCTGCTCAAGGGCCAAATCGTGGTCAAGAAAGCCTACTGCGATTTTGAGCGCTACAAGACGTTTAAGCGGGGCCTGCACGAAGCGGCGTTCGAGCTCATCGAGATCCCGCATGTGCGTCAGTCCGGCAAAAATTCCGCCGACATCCGCATGGTCGTCGATGCGCTCGATCTCTGTTACACCAAGAGTCACGTCGACACCTTCGTCATTATCAGCGGCGACTCGGACTTTTCGCCGCTCGTCAGCAAATTACGCGAGAACGACAAGACGGTCATCGGCGTCGGCGTTAAAAGGTCCACGTCCGATCTATTCATCAGCAACTGCGACGAATTCATCTATTACGACGATCTCGTGCGCGTGGAGCCGGCAAAGAAACGTCCGAGCGTTGCCGCGACCGCTCCAGCAGCGAAAACTGCTAAAGATCATCGACCCTCAATCGACGGAGCGCTCGATCTTCTGAAGAAAACCCTGGAAGCGTTGCGCGCCGAGCGAGGCGAGGATTATCCGATCCGCGGCTCTCTGATGAAACAGGCGATGAAACGTCAGAACCCCGGTTTCAACGAGCGAGCGCATGGGTTCCGTGCTTTCAACGAACTCCTGCTCGAAGCGCAAAAGCGGGGGCTGCTAAAGCTGGAGCGCGACAAACAAGCCGGAAGTTACATCGTCCACGCGAGCGAGTAACTGGGCCCTGGCGCCGGGATTGCTCCGGAAATGTTGAGACGCGATCCCATTTCTCTTTGTCGGACCGGTCTATTCGGCGGCGGCGCCGAAGAAGATGCGGCTCACCTTGCCCTTGGTGAAATCGAAGATGATGCCGTCGTAGATAGAACCCACGACAAGGGTGCCGGGATCGCTTGTTTCGCGATCGACATGTTCGGTGTAAGCCTTGCGCGCGGCGCTCTCCGCGTCCCCAATCTTTATACCCTTTCTGGTGGCAAAGGTGCACGGCGCGGATGCGGTAATGTTGGCGATCGTCTTCACCCCTGACTTTTTCTCGCCTGCGCTCATCAAAAGTTCGATGCCCTTGTCTGGATAATGCCAATCCTGCACGTAGTTTCCGTCCGCTTCCTGGAACACCAACTCGCCGCGTGTCGCTGGTGATCCAAGAAGCTTGAGCACGTCCTTCTCCGGCAGCCCGAGATGCAGTCCGCCCAGGCGCTCCGCCCTCAACATCGCTTCCGTGGCGGTCTCATCCGCACAGCAATTGGACGCATCGAACATGTTGAGCGCGAGTGTGCCGATGAGGATCGTGAGCATTTTCATAGGGTGACTCCAGCGCATCGTTCGCGAGCAGCCGTCGACAGGGCTTCATCTGGTTGCATCGTTTTTGATTAGATAGGATTCAGGCGATGCTGACAAACACGAAGTTCGTGGAGCGCCGCTATCGCTTCAGGTCGGTGATGATGAAACGTGACAACGCGAGCCCAGTTTCTTCGCTTGGGGTATTCCTCGCTATTAGGTCAATGTCTGCGATTGGTATCATATGCCACTGGAACCTTGCCCCACCTGCGGCTACGCGCTTTCCATCGTCGATCATCATTGCCGTCATTGTGCTACCGCATCGCGGGCAATTCCGTCGTGGTCATTGGATCGGAAACACCTGCAGCAAATAATTACGGCCGCGGTGGTGTTAAGCGTTCTCGTTTACCTGCTCTTCTTTCGCTAACGAAAAAGGCGCTGAGAGAACGAATCAGCTTCATCCGCGCGGTTCTAGCGCGCTTGCTGAACGATCCCGTGTTTTTCGGCCCAGTCCCAGAGCGCGGTGAACTCCGTTGGAGCCTGTTTGAGCGTTCGTCCGAAATGCGCCCGATGTTCCGTTAGCATCTTTCCAAACGTCATTCCGTCAGCCCCGGCACGATTCGGATCGGCGCCGCGCTCGAGCAGGGCTAGCGCATCCGCGTAAGCGAGCTTGTCGTCGAGTCCCATTTTCGTGCGGTAAAGTAACAACGTATAACCGGCAGAATCCGATCGATCCTCCGGCATCGCGGAATTGACATCTGCGCCGTGGTCGAGGAGCAGATCAAGTCGCGACCTTGCCTGATCCCGGTAGTAACCCAAATACCAGTTCTTGAGAATCATCGGCTCACCGAACTCATTGCGAGTGTTCGGATTTCCGCCCGCCTCCAGCATCGCGCGGAGAACGGGCGCCGACCCATGCACCGCGTTGGCCATTGCGAAGGAGTCTCGCTTGCCATTGGTGTAGTTCGGGTCCGCGCCGAGCGAAAGCAAAGTTCTAACCGCCTCGGCTAATTCCGGGCGCTGCCACGATTGCGTCACGGCGAAGTAGAGCAGCGTCGTGCCGTCACGTCCGGGCGTCTGCAAATCCGGAAGCGCCTTCGCTGCCGCGCGGATTGCGTCCTGATCGTTTTTTACGATGGCCTGCGCGACAGCAAACAGCGCCGGCTGCTCGCCAAAGTCCCATTTCCCCGAGCGCTGCTCCTCCCGCATCTGGCGCTGATGCTTCTCGCCTCTTTCCATGGACACAAAAACAGCAACGAACAAGCAGATCACGGCGCCAACAGCGAGCGCCAGGCAGATTCGGCCGATTAAAAGGATTTTTTTGATCACGTCGTGTCTTAGCGCTTCCGATCGCCAGCTATTCGGGCAGGCGTCGACAGGGGGTTGAAACTCGCTCGCTGCCCACGCTTTGACTCATGTGCTCCCGCCCATTCGACCTCTCGGTTTGCCCATCCATGTTGCTCGCGTCCCCGCGGCTCCATTCTCGCTGCCACACTCGTCGCTTTACCTTCTATGTCGCTGATCCCTCGGCTCCATTCAGCTGGTTGCATCGCGCTGATTAGATAGGATTTAGGCGAAACGCACAAACACGAAGTTCGTGGAGCACTGCTATCGCTTCAGAACGGCTGCCAGCTTTACAGCGGGAGGCATCGAGACTTTGAATGTGTCTAGGGAATCCATTCTCATCCTTATTTTTTGCGCGGATGCAAACGTGCAATAACCTTTCAGGAAACCCCACGAAAGGAGCGATCATTATGGCTATGTATGTCAGTCTTATTCAGTTTACGGATCAAGGCATCCGGAATGTTAAGGACACCATCAAACGCGGCGAAGCCGCAATGGGCGAGGCCGAGAAAATGGGCATCAAGATCATTGAGGAATTCTGGACGATGGGCGCTTACGACATAGTGGCGTTGTTCGAAGCGCCCGATGACGAGACCGTGAGCGCTTTTCTGCTAAAGAACGGCGCGCTCGGTAATGCCAAGAGTCAAACGCTGCGCGCGTTCCGCAAAGAAGAGATGGAAGGCATTCTTGCGAAGATCAAATAATAGTTGCCTGGCCCAGCGTAGCTAGCTGCGCGCAACTGAAAGCGGCTAGGAGCAGTCGTGGCGGCTGCAAACATTCTGTAGCCGCTATCGCTCACTCAGCCCGCTTAAAGCTTTCCGCGCCGTGGCCAGCGACGGGCGATGCGTTTCGCAGTTCGAAATTAGAGGCGACCCCATTTTATCACGGCTTTACTCTCGATCTTTGCGCGACGGCGTCACTGCCGCTTTCGCATTCCAGGCTGCGCGCCACTGACCGCGGCGAGTGTAAAAATATGTCGCCATGAGAAAGTCATATGTGAGGCAAAAAAAACCATAGGCTAGTGGGACCGATGTGGTCCGGCGAGGGCCCAATAGAGAGCCGCCAGAATAGGCGTTGAACTCGTGGACGGCGTCCCATAGGCCATGTAGCAGGTATCCAACTATGAGAACAAACGCAACTCGGACGCCCACCAGGCCGAAGACAGCAAACACTACCGCTGCCGTCACTTCCAGCCGCCACGCATCCTTATCTCCAAAGTAAGCCGTGAAAGCCAAATAAAAGCCGCCGATGGGGATAAGAAACAACCCGAAAAATATCTGTTCTACCTTTGGGCTAAAAATTGACTTCGCTATGTACACCGATCCAGCGGCCGACATAACCCCAATAGCGATGTAGAGTATCACGATCACTATTAGCCCGATTGCACTCGACGTCGGTTCCATTTTCGTTCTCCTGACTAATAAATCGGTGCCAGGGTAGTTATAAAATATAAGCTTCCGGTTTGTCTTTTGATACTTGTGACTGGCGTATTCGTGAGATCAAACCGGAAGGCATAAGTCTGATGATTTTTGACGGACCGCTGGCCGTTGTGTGAAGCGGACGTTCAACGGCCTAACGAATCACAACAGGAAGCGCGAGTTTCAAAAGCGAGGACTGACTCATTTCGCGTTTTTTTATTTAATGAGACCCGTTAGCGCGGCAAGAACGAGGGGAACCAGAATCCATCCCAGCATGATGTGCACACGCATATAATTTCTTAGAAAAGTCTGATCGGCCTTTGGCTTCCACACTTTATCCGCTTGGAGATCCACGAAGGGGAGGAACAGGCCGAGGCTATACCAGAAGCGACTGTAAACCCGGGGCGTGTCCTCCGGTTTTTGCGGTTCCATTTTTTTGGGCGAGAAAAGGACGCAGCCTAATGCGACCAAAGCTGCGCACGGAATGCCAGCCTGCCACGGACGACGTCCATAGCCGACAAGCCAATCGAGCAAGCAATCGCCAACCCAGCTCAAGCCGCGAAGATTTTCTTTTCGTTCGCGACGCTTTCCCTGGATAAAAGCGCGATCGGCATCGTCACGATAACCCTGTCGCAGAAAAAATTCTTCGAGATGGTTGTACACATCGGCGCTGTAAGCCGACTGGTCCGCCAACTTCAAAAGCGCTCTGTGCGACTCGGGTTCGTTCGGAGCCGCACGAATGTATTTGTAGCTCATTCCCTGCATGTGGAATTTGGCGGCGACCTTTGGGCAGACAGTCTTCGACAGATCAAGCCAGGCAAAGTCGGCGTAGTTGAAGTTGACCGGCCCTTCGAACGCCGCATCGTTGAAAAAGGCGTGGCCTCCAAGCTTCATGGCGCCGAAGCTGGCATCCTTTTCTTTGTTCTTAAACTTTGCCTTTCCCGCTGCGAAATTGCCGGCGACGTCTGCCCCGACGAAGTTGACCGGCCCTTTGAATACGGCATCGTTGAAAACGGCATAGCCGCCGACTTTCATGCCGCCAAAGCTGGCGATCTTCTCCTTGTTCTGAAACTTGGCGCCCTGCGCTTCCAAATTGCCGGCGATGTCTGCCGAGACGAGATTTACCGGCCCTTCGAATGCCGCATTTTTGAAGAAAGCGTCGCCTCGGATCTTCATGCCGTTGAAATTGGCTTCGCTTTCCTTGTTGTGAAACTTTGTGTCATTCGCATTGAAAGCACCGGCGATCTCTGCCAGGGCGAAATTCGCCGGTCCTTCGAACACGGCATCGTTGAAAACGGTGTAGCCTCCGACTTTCATACTGCTGAAGTTGGCTTCCGTTTCCTTGTTCTGAAACTTTGCCTGATTTGCGGAGAGAGCGGTGGCGATTTCTGCCAAGGCGAAAGTCACCGGCCCTTCGAACACCGCATCGTTGAAAAAGGCGTAGCCTCCGACCCTCATGCCGCCGAAGTTGGCTTGCTTTTCCTTGCTCTGAAACTTTGCCCCTGGCGCAGCGAAAGTGCTGGCGATGTTTGCCGAGCCGAAGTCCGCCGGTCCTTCGAATACCGCACCGCTCAAGAAAAAGGCGTAGCCTCGGACTTTTAAACTGCTGAAGTTGGCTCCCGTTTCCTTGTTCTGAAACCTTGCCCCGCGTCCACTAAAATTGCCGGCGATGTCTGCCAGGATGAAACTCACCGGCCCTTCGAATACCGCATCATTGAAAGAGGTGTCGCCTCCGACTTTCATGCTGCTGAAGTCGGCGATCTTTTCTTTGTTTTGAAACTTGACGCCCTGCGCTTGCAAATTGCTGGCGATATCTGCCGAGCCGAAGTTCGCCGGCCCTTCGAACACCGCACCGTTGAAAAAAGCGTAACCTCGGACTTTCATGCCGCCGAAGTCGGCGGTCATTTCCTTGTTCTGAAACTTTGCCCCATTCCCTTCGAAATTACTGGCGATGTCTGCGAAGCCGACGTCCAGTGGCCCTTCGAACACGGCATCGCTGAAAGCGGCACGTCCGGCTTTCATGCTGTTGAAGGTTGCGTCTGTCTTAAACGTGCTGTTCTCGAGTGAAATGGTCCCCGCGAAATTCGCACCGTTGAAATTCGCGCTGGCATTGAATTGGCAATGCTCCAGCCAGACCTCACAAGGGATTTGCGCATTTTCGAGGTCAACTGGCTCCTCAATGGTTGCGCCAATGATTCGCACCCCATGTCGATGCAGCTTGATACCGGGCAGCGCGCCGGTCAGTAACTCCTCTAGAAAATGCGCACTGAGCTTTCGTTTGTCTTTCTCTTGGTCAGGGAATTGCTTGGATAGATCAGCGATTTCTCCAGCACTCGTCTGCGTGACGATCCATTCTTCCGTGGCGTTCAATTCGCCGGCACCCCTCTTGGCGACTCCGGTCGACGGGTAGATGACTGTCAGAAATGCCGCGAGACAAATACCTGAAAACCAATTTATCGGCGAGAGGGCAGTCACGGCGTCGTCGTCAGGTGCTTTTAATTTCATAGCCCCTCCAATTCTTGATACCTCGTCTCGACGGCGCAATACGAGCGTCTTTTTTAAAGGTCCCGTTGAACTTTGGCGCTTCCTATTCGGCGTCAGAGTTCCCGATACCACGCAAATCCGTCATCTGATGGCGTTTCTCCCGCCGTCGACATAATGGATTCAACATTTCAACGAATCGCGACAGCGAAGCTCAATGTTTAGACGCGACCTTATTTTCTTCGCTTCACGGATTCACCGCGCCGGATGGCCTGCGATAAGATAAATGCTGACGGCAGCGAGGAGGATACCGAGAGCTTTGCGAAAGGTGAGCGGTTCGTGCAGGAAAACCAGTCCGAACACCGCGCCGCCAACGATAAACATGCCATAGATCGGGACGACGACGCTGGTTGGCCCTTCGGATAACGCGAGGAAATAAAAAACAACCGCAATTACCAGGGCCACGCCCGCCCCGAGCACAAGCATGCCGTCGGTGCTGGCAAGATTTTCTCGGGAGAATGTTTTGATGTCTCCGCGGAGAATGGTGATGGTGGTTGAGGTCGCCACCACCATGCCGGAGGAAATCATAAGAACGAAGTAGCCGGAGAATCGCCCGCTCTGGGTAGCGAGCTTGACCAGCATTGCAGTCACGGAGTAGCCGATCATCCCAATGACGGCCCAAAGGAGATACGACTTGCTCATTAATGAGAGCGAAGCAGTCGGCTTCGACTATTGCAAGCTGCGCATTGTAGTGGCGGCTGTCTCAGCTGCAAAACTGTAGTGCCAAGTGTCGCCTGCAGTACGCTGTAGCCACGGCTCTGTGAGCCGTCATTCTACGATCAACTCTCAACTATTCGCTCGGTTAGCGGCAAAATTGCGTTCGCTTCTGACCGGCTTCTGATCTTTGGCTTTTGACGTCCGGCTCGTTGCATCCGACTCTCACCTCTTTGCAACGCAATCGCTATCTCTTTGTTTGAATCAATCGTCGGGCCGAGGAGAACCCGAAAGGATGCTGCGCGGCGAAGGACTCGGAAGAAGTGTATAGAGCGTTGAAAGCGGAGGTTGCCGCGCGCGGACTTGCAAAGCTAGAGGCGCGCGTGTGCACATCGAGTTGTCTCGATCAATGTGAGACCGGCGTGACGGTTTTAGTCGAACCCGATCACTTTTTTTACGGGCACGTCACAATCGCTGACGTCCCGGAGATTGTGGATGGACTCGTTAAGGGCCATCCCTGTAAACGGCTCGCGGTTACCGCGGATCAGCTGTAGCCACGGCGATGTGAGCCGTCGCTCAACACTCAAGTCGTGGGCCGCTTGGTAGAACGTCAAATCAAAGTCAGACTTTCTGCGAGCGGTGCCAAACATAAACGACGTGATACGTTATTTGCCACTCATGACAGGTTGCCTTGGCTAACGCGAAATGACATGGAGCGATCTCAAGCGAATGAGAACCAAAATAGCGCCGCCGCTACTCGTTGGATAGCTGATGCGACTGTCGCGTCGCTGCCCGTGCTCGCTTGTTTCCTGGACGGCGCCACTCAAAAATGGGAAGAGGGAGTTGTCGTCACACTTTTCGCGCTCTACCTGCTCGTGCGACCGCCTCGGTTTTCACTCGGTGCCGTCACGAACCTCGTGCTTTTCACCCTCTTCATCTTGGCGGCAGTCGCCTTTCTCCCAGCCAGCTGGTTTTTTCAACCAACGTGGCGTGCCACGCTTGTAAATGACTTCGGAATTCAGCTTCCATCGACACTCACTCCGCAGCCGTGGATCACGCTGACTTATCTGCTTAGCTTCGCTGCCGGATTGAGCTGGCTCTATGTCGTTTCCGCGCAAGACCTGGAACTTCGTGAGGTGCGCTTTCAACTCCGCTTGTTTACCAGTGGAATTGCGCTCCTGGCCGCAATCTGCATCGCGCTTTACTGGGCACACACCACGTTACCCTTCTGGCAAAACGAGCGAAATTTCGGTCCATTCCCGAATCCAAATCAAAGTGGAGATCTTTTCGGACTCGCTGGGATAATGATCCTGGCTTGCGCTCAGGACGATCTTCGCAGGCGAAGAAAATGGTGGATCGTCTGGATTCCGGCGTTCGTCGTGATCGTGGTAGCGATCATGTTGAGTTCTTCGCGCTCTGGAATCGGGATCCTTTTAGTAGGCAGCGCATTTTGGCTTGGCGCGTTCGCGTTCCGACAACCCGCTCCTTCGCGACTCGCGCTGGGAGTCTCTTTTCTTCTGCTGCCGCTCACGGCCCTGCTTTTTTTCGACGGACAAATACTCGAGCGATTTCGTCTTCGCAACTTCGTTGGCATCTCAACGGATTCCTGGTGGCGCATTTTTCATGACACGTTTCGACTCATTCGTAATTCGCCCTGGTGCGGGATCGGTTTTGGAAATTTCGAGTCAATTTTTGCGATTTTTCGTGGCGTCTCTCCCGGTGACCGGCGAGCCCTGCATCCGGAAAGCGACTGGCTTTGGCTTTGGACGGAGGTCGGATGGCCAGCGGTGGTGCTAACGATCGTTGTGATCGCGCTGCTTGTTACTCGAGTTTTTCCCCTGCGAGTGGGAACCAACCAAGGTTATCGTCTCGCCGCACTTATCGCTGTGCTCCTGTTTGCGATCCATGGGATGATCGATGTTTCAGGACACCAGCTGGGTACCGCGTTTGCGGCGCTATTTTTGCTTGGACTCTCACTGCACCGCCCGCTGTGTTTGAAGGCGAGCCAGTGGATGTCGATCCTATTTCGTTTTGTCGGACTAGTATTACTTGGGACGGGCTTGGCATCGGTTGTCGCCGTGCCCGGTGAGAAACTACTTCCTGGTTCTGTTGGTGTTTCCAGCGCAAAGCAATTATCGGCACGAGCCGATCGCGGTCGCGATTTCGGTGAAACAATCGCACTAACAACTCGCGCGCTTCGATGGGCGCCGCTCGATTGGCAACTATACCTTACGCGTGCTGTCGCGGAGGTCGAACTCAGTCAGGCTGAAAACGCTATTAATGATTTCCGCCGGGCGCGCTTTCTGGAGCCGATCGCTTATGAAGCTCCGCTGGCCGAAGGAAACGCCTGGCTGCCGTACCGCCCGATGTTGGCCCTGATAGCGTGGCGTGAGGCGCTACGCCGAGCGGGACCCCTCCGACCGGAAGTCTACACAAGCATGCTGAGCGACGCTTCGCTCGCCAGTCCAGACCTCAGCCCGTTTCTGGAGGAGATTGGACTTAGCGAGCACGATCTAACGCTGCCCTATCTCGACCGGCTGTCCGACGCCCATTTCAATCGCGTTTTCGCGCAATTGTTGAGAAGCAATCCGACCCTACAATCGTTTAGTGAAACAGAAAAACTCGCGCTCTTCGCGTTCTGGTCGGAACGCGGCGACCCGGACGAGATTTCCCGGGCCGTTGAACAGCATCCCGCGTGGCTTGGTTATGCCTGGCTTGGCATGGCGAAATACAAAGCGAGCAAAGGTGATTTTCGCGCCGCCTACGAATTGACTCAGCGATACGGTGAACCGGTCGCACTGCCGCGAGTCGCCAGTAATTTGTCGCTCCAGGATCTGGAAAACCGGTTCCACGCCGCGCCCGATAGCTCCAGCATTGGTTACGAACTTTATCGCGCGCAGATGCAGAACGGTCGAATCGATGAAGCGCTTCTTACCGTCCGTCATTTCAGCGAACGGCGGAACTCCCCACCCTATTTTCATTTCCTGGAAGCCCGATGTTGGGCCGAGAAACAAGATTGGGAACGCGCTTGGAATGCCTGGCAGGCGTTTCGGGCCACGCAGATGCGATCAACGAAGTAAAATCTCCGCGGATCAACATAACCTTGTAGCCACGGCTCCGTGAGCCGTTGCTCAACAGTCAACTCGGTTGCAGTAGCGATGTATGTATAGCTATCCAACATAAGCCGCTTACGATGCATGAAATCAGCAGCTGTAGCGGCAGGCGTGCCGCCTGCGAAAACTCAACAATCGACTCTCAACAACTTGTCACGCCGAAGCGCGAAGGCGGACCCATCTCTCTTCTTGCTAATCACGCGAACAAGAGGTTCTTTCACGCTCTAACAAGCCAATCCTATGAAACACCCTTCTTTACTGTTAACAGCAGCATTGTCACTCGCTGCGGCTTCAGCTTATGCGCAGGCAGCCAAAAGCTCTCCTGCGGCCGGCGCGTCGGCGTCCCCGTCAACTCCACTAACCATCGCGTCAGCGATCGATCGCGAGATTAGTATCGTTGAGAAGGAAGTCGTCGAAGCGGCCGAGGCGATGCCGGAGGACAAGTACGATTTTTCTCCAGAGAAACTGAATCTCCCCGGAAGCGACTACAAAGGTGTGCGCACGTTTGGCCAGCAACTGAAGCATGTCGCTGCGTCCAACTATCTCCTTTGGTCGCCGATTACCGGCGAGAAACCACCGGACACGGTCAACGACGGCAAAGGGCCGGACAACATGAAAGCCAAGGCCGACATCATTAAGTATTTGAAAGATTCCTTCACATTCGGCCACAAGGCTGTAGCCACGTTGAACGAGTCGAACCTTGTGCAACCTATCCCCAGGAATAACAAGCCCCCGACCACGCGCCTCTTCCAGGCAACGTTTGCCGCAGCTCACGCGTTCGACCACTACGGTCAGATGATCGAGTATCTGCGTATGAACGGCATCGTTCCACCTGCAAGCCGCGGGAATTAGGAGCACAGCGTAGATGACAGAGAACTAACGATTTCGAGTTGGACGCCTGCTTAGTTTACCCGCCATGGCGGGCGAATGCTTTCGGAGCTGTCGCCTTTTCTGTTTGCGCCGACTTGAAAAGCGCGCGCAAAATGGGCTGGTCGGCTAATGCTCGAATTGCTAATCGCGAAATTTCTTGAGCCACACTCCGGATTTTACTGAACCGCTTCACGGCAATTAGTGCTTTCCAGTGGGATCGTGCAGCAGCGGGCACGGGCAATCGTCGAGCAACGCGATAACTTCTTGCATCGGCAACGCATGAGTTTCTCGCTTGGAGCTGATGCTTTGTCGTACAATGCTCGGCAAGTTGTCGCTCGTCTTGACGTCGTTCGCGAATCTTACGACCGACGAGAGCTTTGAAGCTGTCCCTATCGCGCCCGATTACGAGAAGCTTATCCCAATTCATTATTTTTACCTCCCAGCTAGCTTGGCGTCGGGCGTTAAAATTCGCACCGTCATGAAGTGCGGATGCGTTTGTGCCCACTCAAGCGCTTTCTGTTTGCTGCCGAAAAACCGATCAATGACGATGGCATTACGCTCGGCCGCCTTCCGTCCACACGAGCGCGCGGATTTGCGATTGATTACATCTGGTCCGCTGTCTACGGCGACACACTCTGCATCGGGAAAGACAACCTTACTGCCATAGGGAATTCTCTTTGGATCAACGGCGCAATGTTCTTCGCGCAGTCGTGTACCGTTCCAAGCTGCGTGCTCGCCTGAACCTTCCCCATGCCAGTAAACCGTGATGCGTGCCTGAGTTGACTGCTCTTTGGCAAACAATTGGCACGCCAAGAGCAACATGAACCCGACTGCTGTAACTAACCCTTTCATCTTTTCCGCTTATTCTGGGCCGCGGCAAATCGGAATGTGTCAGAGGAAAAGATGCAGCAGTCTCTAAATAAAATTCGTAATTGCGTCACTGTTTGGTCCCGTATTGCCGTTTGTCACGGATCGACATAGAACACGTCGCGCTGGGAAGCCGACGGATAGACGGTCAAGCCGCGGAGGGTCGCGGGGCGGAGCTGGGCAAGCGGAGCATCAACACGTCGCGATTGGGAACCCCGCGGGTAGACGGCAACGCAGCTAGGGAATGCAAGTCGGCTCGACCTGGCACAAGCACGGGGTAGTGCGAGTGATCAAGGTAAAGTTGAGCGGGAAGCGCATGAGTCAAGAATTTCGGGGTTTAGCGACGGCCCCGCGCTGCCTTTCCTAGAACCCATCTCATAAAGAGGGAACGAGTGCGTTGCCAGAGATTTGGCGCTGCGACAAGGCGCGAGGAGGGAGAATATCCTTCATGGATCTTTGATCGACGAGCAACGCCGCCGCAGCGGCAAAGATCGGCAACCCTCTGGGCTACGCTCTGGTGGGTGGCTGGCGGCGTTGCTCCTCAGTCACAGAACGCTTCGGCTATGCTTCTTCGTCGCGCCTTGCCAGCCGCCCGCCAGAGCATAGCGCACTCATTCCCTATTTATGAGATGGGTCCTAATCACTCGCCATGATGAATAGCGGCTGCATTTCGAAATCGGTGTAGAGTGGACGCAGGCGCTCCTTGTTATAATACCTGTCTACGTTGACCGTTTTCTTGCTGCTGGTCACCGCTTCAATCGGCATGTTGTCATAACGCCCATTCTTCAGGACGACGAGGCGGCCGTGGTGGCCATGCAGGATAAGATCGAGGGCAAGATTGCCGTAGGCCATGGGCACAATGGAATCAATCGCGTCGGGATCGCCGCCGCGTACCATGTAGCCGAGACGCTGGTTGATGGTCTGGATCGGCTTGCCCTTGTTGTATTTGGCGGAACGGTCCTTGAGTTCGGCCGAGACCAGGTCGCCGATGCCGCCGAGTTTCAGATGACCGAACGCGTCGGTCGTCCTGTCGGAGAACACCATTTCGCCGCCTTCGAACATTGCCCCTTCTGAAACTATAACGACTGAATATTTGCTCGGATGGTGCGCGCGGTCATAGCACAACAACTCGGTCAGATGCTCCATGTCGAATTTGTATTCGGGGATAACGCACCGATTTGCCGCGCCCGCCATCGTTGGCAACATCGCAGTGAACCCTGCGTAGCGTCCGAACACTTCCATAACGAGAAATCGTTCGTGAGATCCCGCCGAGGTGCGGAGACGATTCGACAATTCAATCGTCCGGCTGACGCAGGTGCTAAAGCCGATGCAATAATCGGTGCCCGGCACATCGTTGTCCATCGTCTTGGGTATCGCCACGATCTTAACGCCTTCCCTGGACAAACGGGTCGCGAAAGAAAGTGTGTCGTCGCCGCCGATCGGAATCAGATAGTCAATTCCCAGCCAATCCAGATTCTTGATGACTTCAGAAGTGAGATCGTTCTTGTCTTGATTGAACGTTACGCGCAGCGCGTCAGGTACCTCTTCTTTTTTCACTGCTGATGGGTTCGTCCGCGAGGTATGCAGAAATGTGCCGCCGGTGCGTGCTGCACGGTTGACGATCTCTTCCGTCAGGATTTGAAAGTGCTCGCTGTTGTCGGCTTGTTCATCACGCAGGATGCTGATCGCGCCCAGCCAGCCATGGCGGATACCGACGACCTGATAGCCCTCGCGCAGGGCGCGAATGGTGACCGCGCGGATCGCCGGATTAAGTCCCGGCACATCCCCGCCGCCGGTGAGAATACCGATCACGCCTTTCTTGGTGCTCATGCGACCGCTTTGTCGTTTTCTTCGAGCATGCAAAAGAAAAATCGACGGAACCGATTGGATGTGCAAGAGGCATCGCTCAGAGCCCGCGGGTAAGTTTGTTAGCCATCTATCGTAAGCCGCTTACGATGCACGACCCGCGCGTTGTAGAGGCGGTCGGCGCGGCGGCCGCGAGGTTTCTGCGCGACGAGACCGCATCCCGTGTCACGAATTCTCGATACCGGGCAAATCCGTCGTCTGATCGGGTTTTCTTCCGCCGTCGATGTAACGATTTAATGTTTCAACGAATCACGACAGCGACGCTAAATGTTTCGACGCGACTCCGTTTTCATCCTTATTTTTTGCGCAGACGCAAACCTGCAATAACCTTTCAGGAAAACCCCACGAAAGGAGCAAGCACTATGGCCACGTATGTCAGTCTTATTCAGTTTACCGATCAAGGCATCCGCAACGTCAAGGACACCATCAAACGCGGCGACGCCGCAATGGCCGAGGCCGAGAAAATGGGCATGAAGATCATTGAGGAATTCTGGACGATGGGCGCATTCGACGTGGTAGTCTTATTCGATGCGCCCGATGACGAGACCATGACCGCTTTCGCCTGCAAGGTTAGCTCATTGGGAAACGTCAAGACCCAGACGATGCGCGCCTTCCGCAAAGAAGAGATGGAAGGGATTCTTGCGAAGATCAAATAGGCATCCTGCCACGCTGTAGTCCGACAACGGCGGGTCACGTCGTAGTTTTCGTGGCTGCTAAGACAAAGACGGAAGCAATGCGACGACGGGTCGATCCCCGTATGTATCATAAGCCGCTTACGATGCATGAGCGAGCAGCGTGGGTTGTTCTTCGTGCGAAAAGGCGTCGGTCACGCCCTGCACGTCGCGCACAGAAGTCATCGACAATGGAGTTCGCGGGAGCGGGCGACATGGACGGGAAGCCCGAAGGGTGAGCGAGAGGGAACGAGCGAATCAATCTTTGACGGGCCGCTGACCGTTGTGTGAACCGGAGCGATACGGCCTAACGAAGAATTCGAATGTCAAATGCCCTGCTCGCGAAGACTCCTGCTCGCGAAGAATTTCGGAGTTCGGAGTTCAGACACGACCCCATTTCCTTCTCATCCTAAAAACCACAGACTTACACCTGACGACATTAGTTGTTGGCGCGGGGGATGCGGAGCATACTGACGAAGTCCATGAAGGATTCAGTCGTCAGAGGATGCCTGCTGCAGCTTCTCTATGAACGTCGAAGCGAAGGTTCCATTCCGTTCGGCCATTCTGAGCAGGCGGTCCCGCCGCCAGCAGGTATAAGTCGCCGTGACTGGCTGCGCGCCGTGGCCCAGCTTTCAGAGTATCGCCTCATCGACTGGACCCCTGTTGAAGATCAAAGCGGGATGGGGCTGCTGTCCGGCTTCGCTAAGATAAACGACTTTGGAGTCAAAGTGCTCGAAGCTGGCGTCGCGTCCCCGATCCAGATCTCTATCGATAAGAGCCGAGGAACCACCGTTCCTGGGCAGAAACAAGCGCCGACCGAAGCGATCACTCCGCAACAGCAGCTCATTAGTGAGGCACTGGAGAAAGTGATCACCGCGATCAATCAAGCTGATGTGTCGGAGCAGGAGAAAAATGAAGCGAAATCTTTGTTGCGGAAACTGCTGGGTAGCAAAGCAGCGGCCGGTGTGTTAGGCACTGGCGCGCAATCCCTCGCCGCGAAGTATTTCGCGGGATAAAGCAGGTATATCAGACGCGGATAGGAGCGCCCGCTTGCGGCGAATGTCAAAAGTTTAGATCTGACCCCGCTTCTTCGTTCGGGTCGATCCTCGTTGCATCATAAGCCGCTTACGATGCATGAGCTGTAGTGGCGGCTCTGTCAGCCGCAGTTGTGGCCGCTGTCGCTGACTGCGGTTTACAAATTTAATCACGCCCTGCCCTGTGAAATTGCTTCAATATTTATCGTTCCTACGAGCAATTTTTCGCGGGTTACTACAAAAACTTTGCCGAGCTTTGCGTTGAGCATCATTTGGACCGCCTCCGCGATCGTCTGGTCTTCGAAGCAATAGGGATTGTTTTTTTCGATGTGTGCTTCTACCGGTTCCGTCTTGGGGTCGTGTCCGAAACCACCCACGTTCCGGTTCATTTTATTCTTCCACAGGATACCCAATAATTCGCCGCATTGATCGACTACAGGTGACGAATCGGTTGCCTGCGCCTGCATTTGGTCTAAAGCCGCCCTTACAGAAACCTTATTAGAAATGCTCTTCGCAGGCTCGATGATGTCCTTGACTGTGCGGGCTTCGAAATTCGCGCCCCCGAAGTAATTAGGTTTTATCTGCTCCATTGGTGAGAAAAATTTCTTGTTCAAAAGTCTAGGGTGTCGCTGTTCGCAAAGCTCGATTCAAAGCGCGAATCCTGCCCTAAAGGGCGAGATTCGGTTCCCCGAAACTTTCGGAATCGGGTTGTTGACGTGCACGTATTCGACCGAAGCCTAACCGAGCGATGCTAGTCTTCCCTTTTGGACCAGTAACTCCTGGCAAGTCCGGAAAACCACCGTGCAAGTCTGGACAATTGGAGAAGGATTTGGGATTGGAAGCGAGTTCTTTCAGACATGCTGCGCGGCTAATAATTTTCAAGATCATGATCTGACGTGGCCACTTCAATTCGCTTCCCTTACCCGACCCGACCCACGCTCTGTGGATCGGGTCCGATATTTTCCCGATTTAACTTAGGCTTTGGCGCCGACCATTACCGGATTCGCAATAAGGAATGAATCCAACTGCGCCGCGATTGGTGTCGGCAACTTGGTTTTTAAGAAACCAAGCGTTACTTGCACAGACTTCTGCGCGTTTTCCTGACTGATTCCAGTTTTCTGGACGATTATGTTAGTTAGTTCGTTCATAGTGCTGTGAAGATCGCTCTCTTAACGTGCTCGCGCGCGCAACATCTTGCCAAGATTGGACCGTTTCTTGCACCGTCGAGCGACATAGAAGGTGAAGCGACGAGGGTAGGAGCGAGTGAGCGTGGGTAGCGAACGAGTTTCAATGGAGCTGATGGGATCAGCGACATGGCCGGTAAAGCCGCAAGGGTAGCGGTCGGGCCGAGCGGGGGCGAGCGAGATGCAATTTCGTTCCACCGGCAAGCCGTGGGCAATAGGGCAGAGCGTAGATGACGGAACACTAGGGTTTCGAGCTGTACGCTGTCTGTTCAGATTACCCGACGCGGCGGGCGAAGAATTTCCGAGTTTAGATGCGACCCTATTTCAATTCGTTTCCCTTTCGCTCCTTAGAAGATTCCGGCACTTGCCAGTTGTATTCGCAAGACAGGGCCGCTCACATAGAGTGGGCCCTCTGCCTTGACGAAGGCCGGGGCCTCGCCGCCGAGGACCCATACGTGCGTGTCCGCTGGTTGCTTCCCCATCAGGCGCGCCAGAAAGCCGGTGATACCTGGGATTTCCGCTTTCACAACAAAGCGCATGGCTTTATGACGGAACCTCCCAATCGTAAACGGTTCCTCGCCGTGCGGGAGGATCGCAAGCTTGACTAGCCGCGGCTTTGGCGTGGTCGCCACCCATGACACTGTCGTCCGCGGCACCTTCGGGTTTACGTCCTTTATCAGCGTGAAAAGCAAACCGTTGGAGACGTCTGGCGGCAGCTCCATCCGCTGGGCAATGACTTTCTCTTTGCCCCTGGCCTCGGTGTAACGGACCTTAACTTGGCCTGTAGAAGCGTCGATCGAGATGTCCATCGGTTGCTTGAACGACGGACCTTTTTGAATGAGGTGGTCGCTCACGAGTCGAAATGTGCCGCGTTGAGAGAATATGGTCGTGTCCTCATAGACCGAACCATCTTTAAAGCGAAATATCAGATGGTTGGTTACGCGATCGCCCCGTGCGTCCTGCGTCATCTGACCATCGGCGACGGCTTTGCCTTCAAGGCTCCGCACCACAAGAAATCCATGGATCAGGCCTTCCGTGTGACGCACAGGGATCAGCTCTGCGAATAGCGCGCTTGGCTGGAGCATGGCGGCACAGGCCAGCAGAATCGCGATCACTCTGGACCGGGCACCCGCGCGTTGTAGTTGCATGGGGAGACCATGGCGGGCGCGCCGTGCCTCTTCCATCCCGGCGTTCGTCTCTGCGTCATCGCGGTAGATCGGTGTTGTGTCGCCCATGTCGAAAGTTTCTGTCTAACGAGAGCAAGATCAACCCTGTGTCATCTCAGGGTCGCGCCTGAACATTGACATTGAATGGCCAGGGTTCATGTCGCGAATGTTAAATCTTGAGATTTGACCCCCATTCATTCCCCGGAAAAGCGACATAGAACATGTCGCGATTGGGGATCGCGCGGGTAGACGGCAACGCAGCTAGGGTAGCTGGCGCAAGCACTGGGCAGTGCGAGTGATCAAGGCAAAGCCGCGTAGGGTAGCGGCGAGAATGGAGCCGCGGGGGACGCCTGCGACATAGATGGGCAAACCGAGAGGTCGAATGGAGCTTTTGGGGAAAGCGACATAGAAGGTAAAGCCGCGATGGTAGCGGCGAGAGAGTTGGGAAAGGAGCGAGTTTCAAAATGGGCGGGAGCACATGAGTCAAAGCTGGGAAGCAAACGAGTTTCAATCGCGCGGGTAGACGGCAACGCAGCTAGCGTAGCTGGCGCAAGCACCGGGCGGTGCGAGTGGTCAAGGCAAAGTCGCGAGGGTAGCGGCGAGCGAGTGTGGACAACGAGCGAGTTTCAAACCGAGCGATACAGCCTAACGAGATCAAATGTTAGATGGTTTTGACTCAACGCCGTTTGTCCCATTCGCCATTTGGCCATTTCCACTTCTACGTTGGCGCTGGACCAGCGATCGCAATCGGCCCGACGTTTTTGACCCATAACTGACCGTTGTCGCTCCAGATGAATTTGACGGCTGGGCTCTTTTCGAAAGTAAGTGTTGCCAAGTGATAAATGGTCAGCACGATTTCCTGTAGTTCCGCGTCAGCTTCCAAGTCCTCAATATTCAAACCTTGTGACCTTGCCTCTTCCCGATCAATGCGTCGACCATGACTGCGGTGCTGTTCGGCGCGATTGAAGTAAGCAGCGACAGCATTCGCTTTTGTAGTATCCCCATTGAACATTCGTTCGCGGAGCCATTTCGCAACCATCTGCTCGCCGTAATCCAAGGCGTTCTTCGCTTCCACTAGGAGCGCCGGGCCCAACGATTGAAGCACAGCTGCCCAGACAGCGGCGAGGCGCACGTCCTGAAGAATCTGAGATCGGGCTTCTTCGAACTGCTGAACGATTGCTCGGGCGGATACGGATCTCCCGGCGACCGGCATCTGTGCATCAATAGGACCCAATTGACTCTGGCGGCCCATCACGATCTTATCTGCGGCCAAAGCGATCATCGTTCCACCGGACATTGCGAAAGTCGGTACAATTACCTCGATTTTGGTAAACTTTTGTAACAAATACTCGACGATCGTTTCGGTGGCATTCGTGAGGCCGCCAGGTGTGTGCAGAACCAGCGTCAGGTGTTTGCCCCAATCCATTCCGCGCATCACCGACATCAGCCCGTTGATATCCTCCGGGGAAATCTGCAGAAACATTGCAGGCGCTGCAGGCTTCTGCAAAAAACCGGACGCGTACAAAATTACGTTACGATCGTCGCGCCTTGCCCGAAGTCGTCGGAGCCACTCGTTGACCTTCGATACCAACCATGGCCCTTGCGCTGGGCCGGGAATAGGCTGCAGCTGGTCGACCAGCTCGTTCCATGCTGGCATGCGTTCAGTGGCCGCTCGTGCAGATCGTTACCGGATGACGCCAATCATAATTCCCGATGTCTTCATTTTGGATTTCATGAGGAAGCGGGAATTGGACGACGGTAGATAAGTAGCGCTCATACTGCGAACGCGCTTCTTCGACCAAGCGGTAGACCTCAGCTTCCTGATCCGTTAATTCAGGCATAATGATTCGCGGTACCTAGTTTGGCGTCCAAACTCGGGGCTGTCGAGAACTTTATGTAGGATATCTTCACAGCCTATATCGTGCAGGTCTGACGGAGTCAGCTTTGGGAGTCGTGACGGCACTCCTGATTCGCTCCAGCAAAATGGAAGCGGGTTCGTCGTTTGGATCTTGAGGAACGAGTTCGCCGCGGAAGGCTTTGGTGAGAATCGATTGCGTGAGTTTTTCGACGTGCGCTTTGGCTTTGGCACAGCGCGCCTCAATCTGGTCGGCCAGCGCAAGCAACGCTTCTATTCGATGCACGATTTCCTGTTGTTCAGCAAGCGGCGGCAAATCAAATTGGAGCTGACCCAACTTCGTTGCGTTACAGTTTGGTTGTGCGTTACCGGCTAGGTTCTCAGAAATAGCCTCCCAATATGCTGGCGTCTGAAAGAATAGGTGCAAGAACGCCGGCAAAACTTCTGAGCTTGCTTGCACTCGAATCAAGTACGACGCGAACACCGCCGCCGGACATTTGCGAATCAAGAAACTCTTGCCAGTTGTGGCGCCCGTTCGTGCAAACACGATGTCCCCTGACTTCAGCGCGTACTTCTTGGATAACGTTGCGCTGATATCACATGTTGGCACGTCGTCCCATGAAACACGGCCTTGCTGGATGTCAGTGATGCGTAGGAATCGCGGTCCGCTTCCACCTTTTTTGGCCGATGCCGTGTACCCGTATTCGATTTTTTCAGTCACGTCCTTTACGCTGGTACGCTGCCACTCATCGTGAGTCGTTCCAATTTTCCCCCGCCAATCGGCGGTGAGACGGCCGGAGCAGGCGGCGGCGAGTACGGATTGGCGAAAGCGTCTGAGCAGGACGGGAATCTTCGCCAGCCGGTGCTGAGAGATATCAACTTTGCCTAGCAAGTTCTCTAGCTTGGCCACAATCCGCCGCTGCTCGTTGAGCGGAGCGAGCGGGAATGGAATCTTCAGAACATCGCGCGAAGACAGATGGCCAACCGTCACAGACGATGTTGCATCTTGGATCGCCTTCAGATAGCCGTTAATGCCAAACAACAGGAATTTCGATAAGAGAAATCTCTTGTCCGGCACGATCTTGCACACGCGCTGGTTGAGACCAGCGTTTCCACCGCGCCATTCGACACAACGAAAGATGCCATCCATGCCGATGAGCAGATCGCCGTCACGGACCATTACCTCTCGCGGCACCGAGCCGTTGTAGCGGGTTTCCGTGTGATTCCTTTCAAGGTCCCGGATACGAACGACAGGAACCCCTTTGTCTCGATTGAAGTTTTTTGATGGGAATGCAAAACCATTTACGACCCGGCACACGCTGCCAAGCTCTACGTGCTTCCAACTGGAATGCTTGGAGAGCAATCCCTCGTCATTGAAGATCTCGTCGAAGGGAACAACAAGACTCATGCCTCAGCAGGTTCTTCGTTTTCAACGGCTGCTACGATCTCGCGTAGATCATCGACGACTGTTTCCAATTCAGTGATCGCTTCACTCGCGAGGTCTTGCGGGTCGGGCAGTCCGTCACTGTCTTCGAGTGATTCATCTTTCAGCCATGTTATATCGAGCTTGTATTCGCGCTTCTTAATTTCGTCGACGCCAAAACGGCGGAAGCGTTCTGCTTCAGTGCGTTTGCTTCGGCCGCTCGGATCTGTCCCGTACGATTTTTCGAATTGAGTGAAGTGTTGAGGCGCGAGCGGGCGTTCCTTTTTTGTGATTCCCGGCACGTTTGATCGGCCGTCGAAAATCCATGTCTCTTCCGTCGGCGTTCCTTTTTGGAAAAAGATGACATTCGCTTTTACGCCTGGGCTGTAAGGCGTAAAGGTGCCGCGCGGTAAGCGAAGGATTGTGTGGAGATTGCAGTCCTGCATAAGAATTTGGAATACTTCTCCGGCTTTGCCTTCGAACAAACAATTGTCCGGCAAAACAATCGCGGCGCGCCCGCCGGTTTTGAGCGCAGTCAGAACATGCTGAACAAAATTCAGCTGTTTGTTGCTGGTTTCGATGGTGAAATCTTCGCGGTCTGGCGCTTGGTTTGCGCCTTTTGTCCCGAAGGGCGGATTCGTTAGAATCACATCGTGCCTGTCCCCGCTGAATGGTTCATATATTGTGTCACCGAGATAAATGTGCGGCTCAACTCCATGCAGAAATAAATTCATTAGCGCGAGTCTGCGCGGGCGTGGCACGAGATCCTGGCCGTAATACGTTTGCGTTTTGATCCGTTTCGCGTCAGCGCGATCGAAGACACCCTTCGCTTGATGAATGAGCCATTCGTAACTGCAAACGAGAAAACCTCCAGTGCCGACCGCAGGATCGCAGATGGTGAACTCGGGTTTGCCGCGAGGATCAGGTTTCATCACGCGCACAATCGTTTTGATCAGAACCCGCGGTGTAAAATATTGACCGGCGCCTTTCTTCCCTTCGCTCGCTGCTTTCTCGAGCAACCCCTCAAATGCCGCGCCTTTCACATCGACATCCATCGCCGACCAATCTTCCTCATCGATCATCGCGATGACGCGCTTGAGATTGACGGGATTGTTAAAGCGCGGCGTTGCCTGCGCGAAAATGTCCGCCAGCAATCCTCCAGTTTCACGAAGTTGCCGAAGAATGTCGGCGTAATGATCGGTGAGAGCTGTTCCCGATAGATTCTTCAAACTCGCCCAGTCGTATCCTTTCGGAACGGCCGCCGCCCGTTCTTCTGCCATCTTCAAGAAAAGCAGGTACGTAAGCTGTTCGATGTAATCGCCGTAATCGATGCCGTCATGGCGCAGCGTATGACAGAACCCCCAAAGCTTGTTTACGACGTCAGACATAGTTAAGCAGCTACTAATGTGTAATTGAGCCGGTCAATCAGAGGCTGGAGTTCGTTGCCAAATATTTTCCGTGCCCGCGCGAGACCACCGCGTTGAGCAAATACCGGCTGATAATCGAGATCCTGTTCGCTAATGCTGAGGTTTTCTTTCAGATGCTCCGCGATGAAACCGAGCCATTTTTTCTGCTCTGGTGTAAACGAATGAAACGCTTGCAACTCTTCGACAGCTTTTGTGACTCGCTCTTGTGCTGTGAGAAGTGGCGCCTGCTGATC
>WNGE01000100.1_pt1 | contig 94281 bp, 100 predicted proteins | sample 5400651 | NCBI WGS metagenome assembly WNGE01 (sample SAMN13153370, study PRJNA577476) | soil metagenome | isolation source: 60 cm soil or saprolite under grassland replicate 2 | place: USA:California | collected 2016-06-15 | reverse complement strand
GAGCCGCCAGCAACCGCCGCGGCACCGGACCGCCCAGCTCAACCGGGCGACCGGCAACCTCGACCCGCAACGGCCCAAGGACGCCGATGTGCATAGCTCACAGTCTGTAACCGTCCAGGCCGGCCACGACACCCTGCATTCGGCTACAGCTCAATTGCAGTTCAACCGCAGCCGGCTGCTGGCCTCATGGGGTTGAGCGACGCGACCGTCGCCACCCCTCTGAGGAGGCCCCCGATGTCCACCACAATCACCCACCGCGTGACCGTTTTCGTCGTCGGCCTGCTGCTCCTGATGGCGCTGGCCGCAGCCGCCGCCATCCAGCGGCACCACCCGACGACACAGGCGCCGGCCGACCGGTCCACCGTCCAGGGTGGCGGCGGTGGGAGGCCGATGTTCACCTGAGGACCGCGGGTGGGCCGTGCGGCGCCTGAGCCACACGGCCCACCCGCGCGGCGTTACTCCGCCGTGCCGCAGGCCAGAGCTCCAGCAGGAAATCGCCGACCGGCTCAACGACGTGTTGGACATGATGACCGCGCGCACCGGGGCGTCGGTACCGGCCGACCACGGACTGGTCGCCGGTGGCCTGGTCCGACTCACCGTCGCCGAGGTGGCCCAGATCGCGGCCCTGGTCGCCGCCGACCAGCTCCCGCGCAGCGAGGACGCGGGGTGACGAGCAACGCACCCCGTCGGGCGACTCGTAAGCGACGCTTCGGCCGGCCGAAGGCCGCAAGGCTGACGGTCTCCAGAGGCGCACGGACCGCCGGCGGAGTCGGCGCCCGGGTCGTGTGTGGGAGCGAGAGTGGGAGCGGCGATGGGAGCGCAGGTCCGGTCAGATGCGGTCAGTCAGTGAGCGCTTAGGCCGCTCGACCAGCGGCGGTAGGTTCACCAGGCGGCGCCGCGAGGACTCGAACCTTGTTGTGGTCTCGGGTGTCGAGGAAGCGACCTGCACGGACCGGCCCTGCCGGCGCAGGCTAAGGATGCGTGTGCCGAAGGGAGCCTCGCTGCCCAGTGATGGTGGCCTGTAGTAGGGCTGTAGTACAGATGGGGCAAGCTAGCCGAGACGTGGCGGGGCAAATGAGACGCCAAGCGCGGAGACATCGACATACAAGGACGGAGCGCGATGGGTGAGACGGATTGTGGATGCTCATAACCCCCAGAGGTCACAGGTTCAAATCCTGTCCCCGCTACCAGCACAAACGGGCCCTCAGGAGATCATCCTGAGGGGCCGTTTCGTGTGTCTGGTGACCAACTTTGTGACCAACCGCCGTTGTGACCGGCGTTCAGCTTGCCTTTCTCGATCGTGCGCGTTCCACGATGGTCGCGGCGGCGTCTTCGGGTTGATGCCGGCGTCGACGGACACCGTCGCGTAGCTGTGCCTCACGCCATGCAGCGTGATTCGGCGAAAGGCCGGCGCGATCGACCAAGCGGTTGAATCGGCGGGTGATCGTGTCGGGTGAAGACGGCGGCCGTCCTCGTAGCAGAACAGCTTGCCGTGATCCGGGTAAGTCGGTCCCCACGCTTTCCGCTCCTCGTCAGGGTCGCAGGGTGGGCGCGGAGCGCTTCGACCGTGTCGGGGTCGAGGGAAATGGTGCGGCGTCAGCTCTCGCTCTTTCCGTCTTCGTCAACCGGCTTGCCGCCAACGACTGCCCGGGTTCGTGCGAACATGCGTGGAACGATCGTGGAAGTCCAGGCTGATTGGGAGTCGGAACAGCAGGTCACGGTTTGCAAACGTCGATCTAGGCCGCTGCCTCGAAAACCGCTACCAATCCCGGTTGTGCGCGCTGCTCTACGCTCCTCTGGTGACCAACGCTGACGACAAGATCGAAGAGCATTCCCCCGAGTCGGTCGGAACTCACTACCTGTTCACCATGGACGAGGCGATCGAGCACCTGCATGCCGCAAACCTGTTGGGGTTCGGAGTCCGACTGCACTCGTACCTTGCGCCCGTGGAGGATGGTGCCTACGAAGTGCGCTGGGAGCTGGAGGTGTTGACCGACTCCCCGGTTCAGACAGACGACGAAGACGAGGCAGGGCTCCCGGAGGGCTCTTGATCATCGCTCTACGGAGATTACGCGGAGGAGTAACGGGCGCCCGCTGCTTCCGTTGCAGATCAGGAGCGGTTGCACGCCTGGTCTGTAAATTCCGTGGCCGGTAGGGGGCCGAGCTTGGCCGGGGGGCCTGGCGCGGTCCAGCATGTGACCATACGTGTGACCAAGACGGAGACGTACGCGCCATGGCGTCGCGTGCTGTGCTCAGTCGTAGCCGTGACGCAGATGTTCCGTATGTGAGACAGTTGTGCCATGGGTACGGTGGCGGCTCTGGGCCAGCTCGCGGATCTCGCCGAGGCGCAGAACGGGCTGCTGACCGCCCGCCAGGCCCATGTTCGTGGGGTGCCGCGGCGTGATCTCGTCCGGCTGGCGCAGGCGGGTGGGCTGGAGCGCGTCGCGTACGGCGTCTATCGCGTGGCGGGTGCGCCGCGTCCGCGGCTGCTGGAGTTGCGGGCGGCGTGGCTTCAGCTCGCCCCCGGGGTCGATGTCGACCGGCGAACCGTGGCGGATGGCGTCGTGTCGCACGCAAGCGCCGCTGCCGTGTATGGGGTGGGTCTGCTCGAACCTGCCCGGTACGAGTTCAGCGTTCCGATGCCGCGTCGCGTACGCAGCCGCCGCGACGACGTCGTGATCCATCGGGTGAGCCTGAGGGCCGATGAGGTGGATTGGGTCGAGGAGATGCTGGTAACGGTGCCCACCCGGATGATCGGCGATCTGGCGGCGCAGAGCATGGACGGCGAGCACCTCGCCGGTGTAGTCGCGGATCTGCTCGACAAGCACCTGGCCGACCGTGATGCCGTTGCGTCAGCGCTGGCCCAGTACGCGGAACGGTAAGGTGGCCAGCCCGGTGACGGTTACCAGTTCCTGGACTACCTGCTCAGCTTCGCGCCGGGTACCACGTCGTGACGCGCCAGGAACCGGAAGCATTTCCGTACGCAAGTGCCCAAGCATTCGGCGCCGCGATCACCGGACGCCTCAAGAACCTCGCCGCTGCCTCCGGAGGCTCGGCGTCGCTCAAGGGCGGCGTCTCGATGATCGTTCGGCTTACCTCTGCCCGACATACCGCCGATATTGATCTGGTCGCCGCAGCCGACTCGGCCGATGCGGCGCTGAAGGCCCTGCGCGCCGCTGCAGCGCAGGATCTGGGCGACTTCTTCGGCTTCCGCTTCGAGCCGCCGCGTGCTCTGGTTCAGGGCGTGCCCGGGCTGCGAATCCCGACCGAGGCGTGGCTGGGTCCTCGACTCTTCGAGCGCTTCGGCGTCGACCTGGTAACGGGGGTCGTCATCACTGGACTGCCGGAGGAGGCGGAACCGCTACTGCCGCTGGCGATCCCGGGGTTCGTCAGGCCGCGGTACCTGCTGTATCCGCTCGTGGACTCCATCGCGGACAAGGTGATGGCGATTGTTGAGACTCACCAGGGCCGTCCCAGTACCCGGTTCCGTGACCTCGTCGACCTTGTGCTCATGGCTCGGCGACAGGCGCTGGTAACGATGCGCTGCGCTGACCCCGCCTGGTCGGCGTCAACGCCAGCTAACGCGCCTTGTGCCACACGCCGAGGTAGGTCGAGTCGCCGATCGTCCCGCCGTGCGGCCCGACGAACAGCCGACCGTCCGGGGCCGTACCGACGTGGCCGAGGTGGCACCGGAGCAACTCCACTAGCTCAGGGTGCGCTGGGACGCTGCATCACGTCGCCCCAGTCGTCCCCGCCCATGGGGCGGCCCCCGGCTCGAACCTTTCGAGCGGGGGCCGCCGTGTTTCGCGACGACTATGGCGTCGTGTCTCCGTAGATGTTCTGGTCGAGTCCGCCCGCGTACGGGCAGGTGTCCGGACCCCAGCTTCCGTCCGGGTTCTGGACCCGGCACTGCTTGACGTCAGCGTTGTCCGAGTCGTTGTCCCCGGCCTCGCGGGGGTCTTCGCCGGGCACGACGTTGCGCCAGTCGGTCCAGGCGCCATAGGAGAAGGCGCCGACCGAGCTGATGTACAGGTAGTCGCCGCCGAACGGGATGGTACGTCCTCCGAACTGCTCATAGTTCGGGTTGGAGGTCACGTCGCTCACCCGCGTGGCGGCCGACCAGGCGAGGGTACTGGTCGGCGCCGCCGTAGCGAAGACGTCGAGCGACGGGACGGTCGAGCGGTCGGCGCAGTTGCCGACCGGCCGGCGCGGGTCGAAGCAGCGGTCGTTACGGCTGTCCCACCACAGCACGTGGGCCAGGCCGGCGTCGACCGAGATGTCGGGGAACCGCTGCAGCCCGCCGTGCGTGCGCGGGTCGTCGAGCAGGACAGGTGCGGTGTGGCCACCGGTGCTGCCGTCGAGCCGGAAGAAGTAGATACCCGAGACGCTGCCCACGTTGCGGTGGTAGGCGACCGGTAGGTCTGCGGAAACCACCGATCCGTACGTGGTCCCGCTGGGCACTTCCGTGCCCGGAATCGACGGGTCGTAGACCAGGTAGACGTACTGGTGGATCCGGTCGGTCTGGTCTGCCGTTGACCGCACCTGCGTACCGCCGCGCATGAAGGTGTAGCCGGACGCGCATGCGGAGGCGAAGTCGCCACACACTCCGACGACCGACCCCGCGTCCGGCGTACCGGGCGCCGCGATGTCCGTCGGGTCGTACGGCTCGAACCCGGTGAGCAGTTGCGGCGCCGAGAAGGTGCGACCGCAGTCACGCGAGACGTTGTAGGCGATCGCGTCCTGCGCCTCGTGGCTGCGCACGTCCGCGAACTGGCGGTAGGTCACGAAGACCGAGCCGTCCCCGGTGACGGAGATGTCCGGGAACTGGATGTCGTGGACCGTCTGGCTGATCTTCATCGGTGCGCTGAACGTCTGGCCGTGATCGGTGGACCGGACGATGTAAACGCTTGAGTTGTACCCGTTGGGCGTGTTGCCGGTGAACCGGGCCCAGGCGAAGTACACGGTGCCGTCGCAGGCGCCGCCGGTCCGGTCGACCTCGATCGCGGTCTTGTCGTGGAACACCCCCAGCAGGTTGGGTGCCGAGGAGCCCTGAGCCACGGTGACGCTGCGGACGAACCGCTTCCCGTCGTTGGCGGTCGCCCCACCGGTGCCACCCGGGTTGTCGTACGTGGCAACCCAGACGTCGCCGAACGTCTTGGCCGTGCCCTCAGGATCACCGGAGCTCTCCGACCCGGCGAACAGGCGCCCGAAACGGTCCCACGCGAGCACCGGGTCCCCGGAGCCGGACGTGCGGACCTGGGCGTTCGCCGCGTACGGCGACGTGTCGCCGGGGTAGCCGGGCACCAGCGAACTGGTGAACGACAGGCCGCCGTTCTCGGAGCGGTAGTAGCCGAGCCACACCGAGCCGACCCCGAGCAGGGCACCGTTGGCCTGGAAGACCCCGCAGTAGTCGTTCGAGCTGCCCACCACCACCTTCGGGTTGCGCGGGTCCACCGCCACGGCCGGCTCGTTCTGCCGCCCCCGGCTCTGTGAGCACGCGGTCAGGACCGGGTCCGTGTACGGCACGCCGGTGACCATCGTGTAGTTGCTGACATAGCCGCCGGTTCCCGGGGCATCGTTGCTGAGCCGGGTATCTGGACCCGGCGCCGCCATCGCGGCTCCCCCCGCGCTGAACACCGCAGACGCGCAAGCCACTGCCGCTGCCAGACCGACTGCCGTTCGTCTTCGCATGACTACCTCCAGCAGTCAAGAAGAGTCTCGGTTGACGCTACGCGCGAACCGGGTGGGAACGGAGGTGGACGAAAAGACGATGTACGCCTGCCAAAACCGCACTTGCGGCGATCATCGTGCCGCAGGTGGAGATTTGTGCCACCGCTGGTCCGTGTCAGGGTCGGCCGGTCGGCGCAACCGGGACGAACTATGCCTGACTTGCGGCGGGACTCTTCGATGCGGCGCGCCACAGGCCGACGCTGAGCAAGAGCATCCAGACGATGAACAGGCCGACCCCGATGAGCGAGGAGTTCTCCTCTGGAGTGCGCCCGAGCACGCTGAAGATCGAGCCGAGCAGGAACACCGCGGCGGCGACCAAACCGACGACACCCACCCACCGCCAGACGAGGCTCGTGCGTTGGATCGCCAGCGAGACCACCGCCACCAGAGCGGTGATGGTCCAGACGATGGGTGTACGGCCTTGCAGGTGATTAAGCGCGAGGACGGCTGCGGGTTCGTTGCTGTCGGCGACACCGACCAGGGCGGTTTCTGCGGCGTTGGACATGAAGCCCATGGCGAGGAAGACGGCGCCGCTGATCCCAACCGCGATGGCGAGGGTGTATTGCCCCGCGCGCCAGATGACGGGTACCAGCGCGGACACGAACGGGATGAAGGCTAGTAACGCGAGCCCCACGGCGACCTCGCTGGCCAGCAGGGCGCTGCGATGCTCGACATTGTAGGCGGCCACGGCCGCCGCGGTGGAGCCGTCGGGTCCGCTGCCCTGCAAGATTCGGTGCGCGACGTACAGGACGGTGAACGCCAGACCGCCGATCGCGGCTGTTCGCAACGCCTGTCCCGGCGATCGTCTGGGATCCACGCTTGTCATCGGGTCATCATCCGACAGGTTGCGCATTGTGGTGAGAGGTTTCCCGCCGCTGTTGCGCGCCGGGTTTAAGGTCAGCGGATGTCCGGCCCACCATCAACAGCGCGTCGGGTGCTGCGATGGTCGCGCCGGCTGGTCGCCGTTGTGGTCAGCGTCTGCGCGCTGGTGGGTGCGGTGCGGTTGGTCGCGCCCGCCACCGCGGGTACGACGGGTGAGCCGGCCGGGGTCCGGCGGCAACTGGTGTTTCTACGCGCGGCGTTGGACGGCGGGGCCGGCGACGAGGCGCAGCGGCTGCTCCCGGAGGGATACTTCTTCCTGCATGCGCTCTACGGCCTGAGTTGGGTCGAGCTCGGGATGCGTGAACCGGTCGGCGAGCGGTCAGCGGCGCTGCGGGAGGCACGGTGGGCGTTGGGACGGTTGGACTCGCCGTCCGGCCGCGCCCCGTTCAGTCCGGACCTAGCCCCGTCGTACGGTGTCTTCTACCGCGGCTGGAGCAACTGGCTGCGCGGTGGGAGGCTGAGCCTGCAGCCGGCCGGGCAACGCGATCCGGCCGAGCTGCACCGGTTCGCCGACGATTCCGTCGCGCTCGGCGCGGCGTTCGACGCCTCGGCGTCGCCGTACCTGGCGGCGTACCCGGGTCAGGCGTGGCCGGTCGACTCGACCGTCGCGATGGCGTCGCTGCGGCTGCACGACACGCTGCTGCCGGCCCGATTCGGCGGCACCGTCGAGCGGTGGCTTCGGGGGGTACGCCAGCGGCTTGATCCGCGTACCGGACTGCTCCCGCACCGGGTCGACCCCGACACCGGCGACCCGATCGAGGTGGCTAGGGGCACCTCGCAGAGCCTGATTCAACGCTTCCTCTTCGACGTCGACCCGGTTTTCGCCGGTGAGCAGTACCTGCGCTTCCGCGACCAGTACGTCGTCTCGCCGCTCGGCCTCGGGCCGGCCGTGCGGGAGTACCCCGGCGGCGTGGACGGTCGGGCCGATGTCGACTCCGGCCCACTCCCGCTCGGTGTGAGTCTGTCGGCGACGGTGGTCACCATCGGCGCGGCTCAGGTCCACGGCGACGCCCCGCTCGCCGCAGCGCTGGCCAACTACGGCGAGCTGGCCGGCATACCGGTCGACACTCCATGGACCAAGCGGTACGCCTTCGGCCTGCTCCCGGTCGGTGACGTGTTTCTGGCCTGGTCGAAGACCGCCCGGCCCTGGGTGGCGCCAACGCCGTCTCCGCCACCGGCGCGTATCTCGTGGTGGTGGCGGATGCCGCTGTTATTTTTGCTGGTCGTTCTCTGCGCCGCGCCGTGGCTGCCCGCGCTGGTGCGGCGCTACCAACGCCGCCGCACCGGCCCCAGACCAGCGGCGGCGGTTATGCCAGGGGTCCGGTGAGAAGCAGAACCGCGTAGTAGGCCAGCCAGTGCTCGAGCATGTAGTCGCTGCCGCACACGTGCCGCAGCGAAGCGTCGGCGTGACGGCGCCCGGCCGAGGCCGAACCTCAGGAACGTACCAGGATCGCTCGTCGTTGAACCCACGCGGCGTTCCGGCGCCGCCTGCCTCGTGCGCTGACCACCGGAACCGGTGCCGCCGACGGTCACTCTCCGTCGTGCACCTGTCGGCCCCGACGGTGCCGGAGGAGCCGCCGGAGCCGGACGACCCCGGGACGCCGCCTCTCCGACAGGATCGAGGCGGCCGCGGCGAACCACGACACGGCGACCAGCAAAAACGCGACCAACACGAGCAGCTGGGCACTCGTCGTCGTCGCGGTATCGAGCAGCCACGGCGCGTAGCCGATCACCGCCACGAACGCGGGCTGGATGGCGATGACCCCAAGCGCGGTCTTCGTGTCCTCGCGGTCCCGCCGTCCCACCAGTACCCGGCGGGCACCGGCCGGCAGCCTTCGCACCGTGCGGAACCCGACGACGGCCATCGCCAGTAGGGTGATTGTGGCGATCGGCCCGCGCCAGATATACGCCGCCGTGTCCGGTGCCATGGCGACGCCGAACGCGACCGCGATCAGCGCGCACCGCCGGGCCAGCCGCCACAGCACGGCATCGGCTGCCAGCCCGACGTGTTCCGGGTGATCGTCATCGTCCGGGGCGAGCGCGGCGGCGCTCCCGAACCCCCGCATCGCGGCTACGTGGCGCCCACGATCCAGGTCGTCGAGGGCCACGTTGTGCAGTGCGGCGTCGTTTGTGGGGTCGATTTCCAGCGCCCTGCGCCAGGCTCGTTGCGAACGTGCGTAGTCGCCGGAGCCGCTGGCGATATTGCCATCGACCAGGTGGACGGTGACTTGGTTCGGTGCGAGCTCCGATGCCCGATCGATGGCGGCGCGCGCGGATACCTGGTTGGCTGGCGTCGGTCGGTCGGCCAGCATTTCCGCGTACGCGGTGTGGGTGCGCCACTCATCGGGTGCCAGCGCCATGGCGCGCCGCGCGGCCTCGATCGCCTCGTCGGTCCGGTCCAGGGCGCGGAGCCGGTAGGCAAGCACCCGCAGCGCCCACTCGTCGGTCGGGTCGCAGGCGACGGCGTGCTGGGCGGCGTTCAGCGCGTCGTACAGCAGTCGGGAGCCGGCGTGGCACAAGGCGAGCAGGCACCACGCCGCCGTTGACTCGGGATGCTCGGCGAGAACGTCAGCGAGCACCCTGCCGGCATCGGGCCACCGTTTGACCGCCAGCAGCATGCGGGCCTGCGCCAGCCGGACATCCTCGGTCACGGCAGCTTGCGCTTCTTCAGGTACGTCGCCAGCTCGTCGTAGACGCCGCCCTCGTTGGCGAAGAGCGCCACGTTACGGGCGGTGGAGAACCAGGACCCCACCGACGGCCGCACCTCGCGCAGCGCCCGTTCCAGGTCGCGCTGCTCGATCATCCGGACCTGGCCGATCGTGATGGAGTCGTGCATCGCGTACTCAGCAGCGGTCTCGCACACATGGGCCAGGTCGGCACCCGAGTAGTCCTCGGTAGCCGCGACCAGCTTGCGCAGGTCGACGTTGGCGATCGGTCGCTCGCTCAGGTGGTACTCCAGGATGGAGGCGCGCGCCGGCGCGTCCGGGGGCGCCACCAGCACCATGCGATCGAGACGTCCGGGGCGGCGCAGCGCCGGGTCGACGTCCCACGGTGCGTTCGTGGCGGCGAGCATGAAGACGCCGTCGTTGGTGCCCTCCATGCCGTCCATTTCGGCCAGCAGCTGGTTGCCGAGGGTGCGCATTCCGGACGAGGAGAGCTGGCTCCGCCTGTGGCCGATGGCGTCGACCTCGTCGAGAAAGAGCACGCACGGTGCGTTACGCCGAGCCGCCCGGAAGATCTCGTGGAGGTTGCGCTCCGAGTTGCCGAGCCACATGTTCAGGACGTCCACGATGGACATCGAAATGAACCTGGCCCCCATCTCGCCGGCGACCGCCCGCGCCAGAAACGTCTTGCCGCAGCCAGGAGGTCCGTAGAGAAGCAGTCCGCCGCGTAGGCTCTTGTTGTACAACGTGCGGAGCTCCGGGTTGCGCAGGGGGGCAAGGAACGCAAGGTCCAGTCGCCGCTTGACGTCTGTCATACCGCCCACGTCGGCGAGGCGCACCGCCGAGACCTCGACGTCGACGACGTCGTCGCCGTTACCGCTGATCGGATCGGGCTCGTCGTCGGATCGCGTGAAGCGCGGCGGGATGACCTCGGACAGCTCATCCTCGTAGGCGCTCCAGTCGGGTTCCGCGGCAGCGGCGGGGTCCGGCTCGGCGGCGTGGGTTTCCGTGGGCGGGGACGGCGCCGGATCGGACGGGGGCGCCGGTGTGCCGCCGATGGCGCGCCGCATCAACGCCTGTGCCTGCGGGTCGGTCGGCTGCTGCTGCAACGCGACTGCCAGATGCGGCACCGCGTCGGCGCTGCGGTCGGCGTCGAGCAGCAGCTGCGCGAGGTGCAGCCGCAGCGCGAGGTCGCCTGGGCGGGCGTCGACGGCGGCGGCGAGGCTGGCCAGGAGGGGCGACTCGGTCATTTCACAATCCCGGGTCCGAGGAGGGGTCTCGCGTGATTATGACCCCCGGGGCGCGCCCAACGGCGGACGGTCGAGCCGCGGATCGTGCCGAAGCACGCCCGCCGGGCCGGCGGGTCCGCGTTGGTCAGGCGCTACCGAGCGATCGGTCAGAACGGAAGGACGCGGCCCGAAGGGGTCCGGAGGTCCAGCTCGCCTCGGGTGGTCTTCGTGGTGGACCTGGTGGTCTTCTTGGCGGGCTTGCGGATCTGGATCTGACGCATCTCGAACACCCCCTCTCGTGCCTTACGCCGTTCCGTCACCTGTATGGACCGGGCGGGTGAGGAAAACTCATCGGTCGAACACGTAGAAGCTGGGAATCCGCGAGTTGTGCCTGCGTAACCGGGTGACCCAGGCCGACCGGGACCAGGGCGAGCGGGATGAGTTCACCTGCGCGTGATTCCATCCAGGGTGGTGCGGCTACCCCCGACGTACGCAGCGGGCGCCGGGTCCGCGTACCGATCACGACTCGGCGACCGGTCTGGAGAACGGAGCGTTCCGTGCATCTGGTGTGTGTGGGCGGAAGCGATGCCGGCATCAGTGCGGCGCTGCGAGCCCGTGAGGTGGACGCGGGTGTGGAGGTCACCGCCGTGCTCACCGACGCCTATCCCAACTTCAGCATCTGCGGCATCCCGTACTACCTCTCCGGGGAGGTCGGCGAATGGCGCGATCTTGCCCATCGGAGCAGTGCGGAGCTGGAGAAGGCTGGGGTCAAGCTGGTCACCGATACGACGGCAACGGCGATCGACGTGGCGGAGCGGCGGCTGCATGTGCGCGCCTCCGACGGTCGCGAAGACAGCATCGGCTACGACGCGCTCGTGATCGGCACCGGTGCTGTGCCGGTCCGCCCGCCACTGCCCGGCCTGGACGCCCTCGGGCCGGACGATGGAGTACACGTGCTGCACACCATCGGCGACTCCCGTGTCCTGGCCGACCACCTGGCGCGGCGGCAGCCCGGTTCGGCGCTGATCGTGGGCGGCGGCTATATCGGACTGGAGATGGCCGAGGCACTCACCACCCGCGGGATCGCCGTGACCCAGGCCGAGATGCGTTCGCAGGTGCTGCCCACCGTCGACCCTGCCCTCGCCGCGCTGATCGCCGACGAGCTGGTCAGCCACGATGTCGACGTGCGCACCAGCGTGACCATCACCGGCATCGACCGCGCCCCGTACGAGGCGGCTGGGCGACTGAGGGTGACCGGCACTGACGGCTTCACACTCGACGTCGACCTGGTCCTGGTCGTGGTCGGGGTGCGCCCGGACACCGCCCTGGCCGGGTCGGCCGGCGCCACACTCGCGGCCAACGGTGCGATCGCCGTCGACCGACGCATGGCCACCAACCTGCCCCACGTCTGGGCGGCAGGGGACTGCGTGCAGACCCACCACCAACTGCTGGACACCCCCACCTATCTTCCGCTGGGCACCACCGCGCATAAGCAGGGCCGCATCGCAGGCGAGAACGCCCTGGGCGGGGATGCGTACTTCCACGGCAGCCTCGGTACGCAGGTTGTCAAGGTCTTCGACCTTGTCGCCGCGCGCACAGGGCTACGCCAGGAGGAGGCCGCCGAAGCCGGATTCAAGCCCGCCACCGTCGCGGTCACCGCCGACGACCACAAGGCGTACTACCCCGGAGCCACCCCCATCACGATCCACCTCACCGGGGACACAACAAGCGGGCGGCTGCTCGGAGCGCAACTGATCGGACGGCTCGGCGCCGAGATCGCCAAACGGGTCGACGTGTACGCGACCGCGATCCACGCCGGCCTTGGCGTCGCGCAGTTCGCCGATCTCGACCTGTCCTACGCCCCGCCCCTGGGTAGTCCATGGGACGCGGTGCAGGTGGCCGCTCAGGCGTGGGTACGGGCCCACCGGGAACGATCCGCGTAGAGGTTCACCTGTGTCCGCCGCCGAAATCGCCGTATTCGCCAAGCCCTGAGCGGGAGCGCGTGATGTCGCTGGGAAACGGGGACGCGACGTCGCGGCGGACGCCGACCACGTGGGCAAACTCCGGATCGACGGCGCGCAACGGCTGCGGACCCACGACACCGGGCTCGCCCTGATCGCCGCGTGAGCCGCTCCAGTGTGGACCGGCAGCGCGATGGTGCACATCATGCGGCCGTATGAGCACGTCGCGGCGCCTGTGACGAAATCGGCGGCGCCACCGCTATCAATGTCAGAACCCGCTGTGGAGGTGATCCGTTTATTCGGATTCCTTCACGCCGGCTGACCGGCGACGCGTGGCAGTGGGTTGGCCGACGTACCTGTTTTCCTTGATCGGGGGACTCTGATGACGCTCGCCCTCACCAGCCTCGCCGCGGATGATATTTCGGACGGCACCTTCCTGTTCTACATCGCCGCTCTGGCGGTAGCGGGCCTTGTGCTCGTCCTCCTCGGCGCGATCAACTTCGCTGGACAGTCTGCGATCATGCGCATCGTCGACGTCGTCGTCGGCCTGGGCTTCCTCGGGTACGCCTTCTACCTGTTCTTCATCTTCGACGGCGGCACCTTCGCGCTGTTCTACTACCCGTTCATCCTTCCGGTACTCCTGATCATCCAGGCGGTACGCAACCGCAAGAGCCGGGCCCCGGCGGCGCAGTAACCGAACCGCGCCCGACAGTTCCGGGTGGCCTCGGCGAACGCCGAGCCACCCCGGCGACACCGGTACCGACCGACACGTGAGCCTGCCGGCAAACCACGGCCGGCTTCGGCTCTGCTCCTCGGAAAGGAAGCTCCGTGCAACCCGAACAGCAGACCCAGCCCTCCTCACAGCCGAAAAGGTCCCTGCGCACCTGGTTCGCCGGGCTCAGCCGCACCGGCAAGATCCGCCTGGTGACGTTCGTCATCGCGCTTCTCGTCGCACCCTTCGCCATCTACATGGGCCTGGACGAACCCAACCAGGCCGAGGCCGGCGACTGCATGGTGGGCCAGAGCGCCTCGACGCTGCGCATCGTGGAGTGCGAGGACCCCGGCGCACAGTGGAAGGTGCTGGCACGGCTGGAGGGCAAGACCCAGGCGGACCACACGGACAGCGCGTGCCGTGAGCACCCGGACACCGAGGTGTCGTTCTTCCAGGACGGTCGTCGCTTCCGCAAGGGATTCATCCTCTGCCTGGGAGCGGCCGGCAAGTAGAGGTCGTGAGGGCGCGAGGGGCCTCGCCGGATCGTCTCCGGCGGGGCCCGTCGCCAGGTCCCGGTACGTGACAAAACATAAGCAGGCCTCAAGGGCGGCTTAACTATTGCTGATACTTACCGCAAGTAGCGATGTGGCTGGCCTGAATTAATCCCAGAATCTGGGCCGTGGCCTGCCCCAACGTCTATAAGGAACCCCGTCGACGGGGCGTTTCGCGCCCCTCGCGGTGTCGGAATACTACCGCCTCGATGGTGCGTGCCGACGCCATGTGCCGGTCCTCCGGAATAGCCGGAGGTACCGGCGGCTCGTCGCGCACGACGAGCGAGGTGATGAGCTCATGAGAAGACAGGCGAGGCGGGCCCGGCTACGGCGTAAGCGCTGGCTGGGCGTAGCGATGGGGCTCGTGCTCGCGGCCGGCTTCGCGGCCGGTATCCGGGTGGCCGGGGCCAACGAGAACACCGAGCCGGACATCCTGGCGCTGATGGCTCAGCTCCCCAACGACCAGGCGGCGAGCGCCTGTGACACGCCGAAGGCGTCGGCTCCAGCCAAGGAGGAGGGCGGGGCAAAGCCGTCGCCGTCGGCGACAGCCACGGCCACCGCGACAGCCACCGCCACTGCCACCGCGACGGAGACGAAACCGGCGAAGGCGTCGCCGACGCCCGCGGAATGCCACGACCACAACGACCAGGGCGGCCCGTTCGCCACCGACTTCGTCAGCATCGACCGTGTCACCACCAAGGTGCCGACGGTGACGCCAGGGCGTAACGCGTCCACGGGCGCGTTCGTCTCGCTCTGCGGGCTCAACGAAAACGGGCACCGCAACCCCGACAACTTCATCGTGGCGCCCGGCGTCAGCAACGGCGCGCACCACGTCCACGACTACGTCGGCAACAAGTCCACCGACGGCTTCTCCACCGACCGCAGCCTCGCAGCCGCGGGGACCACGTGCAAAGGCGACGACCGGTCGGCGTACTTCTGGCCCGTGCTGCGTTACCGGACGAAGGCCGGCGACGACGCCGACGAGCCGGGCGGTGGCAAGGACGGCAACATCGGCACGATCCTGCGCCCGGCGTCGGTCCAGCTGGAGTTCCGGGGCAACGCCAGGGACAAGGTACGGGCGATGCCGCGGTTCCTGCGCGTCATCACCGGCGATGCCAAGGCGGGCACCAACGGCCCGGCCAACGCCCGCGCGTCCTGGACCTGCACCGGTTTCGAGGACCGGACCACCACGAAGTATCCGGTGTGTCCACAGGGGAGCAGCGTCGTGCGTACCCTCGATTTTGCTTCGTGCTGGGACGGCAAGAACACCGACAGCGCCAACCACCGCGCGCACATCGTCTTCCCGAAGGGTGACGGGTCCTGCTGGCAGAAGACCGTTGCGGTGCCGCAGCTGCGGATGACCCTCACCTACGACGTGCCGCCGCGGTCGGTCATCTCGGTCGACGCGTTTCCCGAGCAGAAGCACAACCCGATCACCGACCACGCCGACTTCACGAATGTCATGCCCGATCGTCTGATGCGGTTGGCCGTCGACTGCATCAACGGCGGTCGCCGCTGTGACGCCGGCGGGCCGGTGGGCAACGATCCCGGCACCGGGACGGCGGAACCGTCGGCCACCCCGAGCCGGGCGATCCGACCGAGCGACCCCACGCCTACCGGCCGGGCGGGCGCGACCAGGAGCAAGGGCGCCGTAACCGCCACTGGTGCCCCGGGCGACGGGCCACCGGCCCAGCGCGCCGAGGCGCCGACGCTGCCGCTGACCGGCAACACCGCCACCGCGCCGACCGGCAACACCGCCACCGCGCCGACCGGCAACACCGCGGCGGGAGCGGCGGGCATCGGCGGCGAACCGGGGAAGGCCGGCGACGGCTCGGACAGCGGTGCGGCGGCCGCGGACACCGCGACGGGCGGCAGCAAGGACGGCAACAAGAACGGCAACGCGGACGCCCACCGGGACCACGGCGTGGAAGGCAGCACCACCGGCAGCCCGGAAACAACCGGCGAGACGGCGGCCGGCGGCCCGGCACAGCTGACCGCACAGCCGCCGACAGCGGTGAACCGGACGTCGCTTCCGACCACCGGGAACCGCACCGGCCTCTATGCGGGCATCGGAGTCCTGCTCACGCTCGTAGGCGCCTTGCTGGTCGTCCTGCGGCGCCGGTCATGGCAGTACCAGGAGGACTGATTGCGATTGCCGGAGCCCGGCCGCCGCGTGCGGCCGGGCTCCGCCGACGCGTCAGGTAACTGCCGCGGCGATGGTGCGGAGCGCGGCGGCCAGGTCGCGGGCGGACGGGCCCCGCACGGCGGATCAAGCGGAGAGTCTGGAGCGGCACTGGCCCGCGCAGTGGACCGACGACGAGCGCGGCGAGTAGCCGCCCGCCTCCGCTCGGTCGTCCCTGGGAATTTGCCGCGCGTTCGCTGAACCAAGGTCAGGCAACCGCCGTACCAGATGGTGTCCAGCCGTGCGCGCAGGCCACGAGTCGCAAAGGAGCCGCGAGTGTCCCGAATCAGTGCAGTAAGCCCAGCCCGGCAGCTCATGACCTTGATCGGCATCGTCGTGTTGCTCGGCGGTGGGATCTTCATCCTCAGCACGCGCGCGGGGCACGCGGCGGAGTCGTGCCAGGGACTGGACACCGCGCTGCAGAACAACCTCAACTTCATCGCCGGCCAGAAGGCCAACCCGGACGCTCAGTCCGACGCGCGGATCGCCAACCGGCAGGCCGTCGTCGACCTCATCCAGCAGCGCCGCAAGGCCGCCGGTTGCACCGCCAAAGTCGTGGCCGACGCCGGTAAGCAGGCCGGCAAGAAGGGCAGCGGCGAGAACTGCGCCGCGCTCGACAAGGCTCTGCAGAACAACCTGAACTTCATCGCCGGCCAGAAGGCCAACCCGGACGCTCAGTCGGCGGCGCGGATCGCCAACCGCCAGGCGGTCGTCGACCAGATCCAGCAGCGCCGCACGGCGGCCGGCTGCGCCGACAAGGGTGACAAGGGCGGCAACCCGAACAACGGCAACGCCGGCAACGACAAGACCAACGGCAACGCCGGCGACAAGCAGAACAACGGCAACGCCGGAAACGACAACGCGGGTGCCGGGGCCGAGGCCGGGAACACCGGCGCCGCCAAGGGCGACGTGGTCTGCCCCGGCTCGACGGTCACGCTCTCCGGTGAGGGTGGCGCCCCGGCCGCGTCCAGCAGCCAGTTCCCGGCCGGCACCAGGCTGAAGGTCACCAACCTCGACAACAACAAGTCGACGACCGTATCGGTGACCTCGGTCTCGGGCAGCTGCGTCCTGCTCAACAACGCCGCGTTCGAGCAGGTGCGCGAGCCCGGCAAGTTCCTGATCCGCCGCGCCGTGATCGAGCGCGTGGGCTGAGCTCCACCGCGCCGGTACACGGTCGGCTGTGGATGCCGGTGCCGCCCGTCGATCAGGTCGACGGGCGGCCGCCGGTCTCCCCGCCCCCGGCCGGCGCCGCTGCACACCACACCCGGCACGGCGGAAAGCGGAGGTAAGCAGAAATGACACCCAGGCTTGTGCGGCGCGGCGGGTTGCGACGCCACGAGGTACTGCTCGGCGGGATCAGTGCCGCGGCCGTGGTCGCCGCGATCGCGTTGATGGGCAGCGCCGGCGCGTCGACCGCGGGCGGCACCATCCGCGCGGCGAACTCGGCCGGCGCGGTACCCGGCAGCTACATCGTGATGCTCAAGGACCGCACCATGTCCCGGTCGGCGGTCGCCACCACCGCGCAGGACATGGTGTCCCGCCACGGCGGCAGCATCCGCCAGACCTGGGCCTCGGCCGTCTGCGGCTTCGAGCTGCGCGCCAACGCGCGGACCGCCCGGCAGCTCGCCGGCGACGCGCAGGTCGCCTACGTCGAGCAGAACCAGGTGCTGCGCACCCTCGCCACGCAGAGCGACCCGCCCTCGTTCGGCCTGGACCGGGTGGACCAGCGCAACCTGCCCGCTGACGGCGCGTTCACCGCTCCGAGTACCGCCGCCAACGTGCAGGCGTGGATCATCGACAGCGGCATCCGGGTGACCCACAGGGACTTCGGCGGGCGCGCCACGTTCGCGTTCAACGCCGTCAACGACGGCATCGACACCGACTGCAACGGCCACGGCACCCATGTCGCGGGTACGGTCGGCGGCACCGCGTTCGGGGTGGCCAAGAAGGTGCAGCTGTTCGCGGTGAAGGTGGTCGACTGCAACGGCGCTGGCGACGCGGCCAGCGTCATCAACGGCATCAACTTCGTCACGCAGAACGCGAAGAAGCCCGCTGTCGCGAACATGAGCATCGGCGGGCCGGCCAGCGCCGCGATCGACGCCGCGGTCAACAGCTCGATCGCCTCGGGCATCGTCTACTCCGTCGCCGCCGGCAACGAAGGCCAGAACGCGTGCAACGACAGCCCGGCGCGTACGCCGGCGGCGATCACGGTGGCCGCCAGCGACCAGTCCGACGCCCGGGCCGGCTTCTCCAACTTCGGCAGGTGCGTCGACATCTTCGCGCCGGGCGTCGGCATCACGTCGGACTTCGCCAACTCCAACAACGCCACGCAGGTGCTCGACGGCACCTCGATGTCGACCCCGCACGTGACCGGAGCGGCGGCGATCGTCCTCGCGCTGGAGCAGGGCCTCACGCCGCAGCAGGTACGCGACCGCCTGGTAGCCGATGCCACCCCGAACAAGGTCGCCGACGCCAACGGATCGCCGAACCGGCTGTTGTTCGTCGCCCAGAAGTAGCGCCGTCGTGATCGTGGAGAGTTTGTGGGGTCAGGACCCCGCGAACTCTCCACGATCATGAAAGAGGCGGTCGGGATATCACCCTCGGCGGACGATGCGGCTCCTCCCGTACCCTCATAGCTTTTGGGTCATGGCTGAAGAAATCGAAGAACTCTTCGTGCGGCGGGTGGATGTCGGCATCGCCGACATGGACGCGTCGACCGACGACGGCGTGCTCAGCACCCGGGTGGTGGTTGAACGCGCCACGGCGACCGACCGCAGGACCGGGCAGGATCGCGAGCTCCTCCTGATCTTCGGCGCCGAGGAGGCCGGAGAGGTTGGCGAGGTACTCCAGAAAGCATCGGCGCGCGCCACCATAGAGCCGGCATAGCTCGAACTCGCCGGTGGCGCCGCGCGCCGCGCCATCCCCCGCTGTCCTATCTGTTCGGTACGGTTCATCATGGCCGGCCTGACCAGATAGGGGAGACGCCAATGCACTACCGCGAGCTCGGCCGGACGGGCATCTCGGTCTCCGAAATCGGATACGGCGCCTGGGGGATCGGCGGCACCGGCTGGATCGGCGCTCAGGACGACGAGTCCAAACGGGCCCTCAACCGGGCTATCGACCTCGGCCTTACGTTCATCGACACAGCGTGGGAATACGGTGACGGCCACAGCGAGCGGGTCATCGGCGAGGTGCTGCGCGGCCGCGACGAGCAGGTCTACGTCGCGACCAAGGTGCCGCCGAAGAACCGGATGTGGCCGGCGCGGCACGGCTCGCACGCCGACGAGGCGTTCCCGGGCGGCTACATCCGGGAGTACACGGAGGAGAGCCTGCGCAACCTGGGCGTGGAGACGCTGGACATCCAGCAGTTCCACGTGTGGTCGTCGACCTGGCTGGAGCAGGGAGACTGGCTCGACGAGGTGCGCCGGCTCAAGCAGGACGGCAAGATCCGGTTTTTCGGGGTGTCGATCAACGACCACGAGCCGGCCAGCGCCGTGCCGCTCGTCCGCAGCGGTGCGGTCGACACCGTGCAGGTCATCTACAACGTCTTCGACCAGAGCCCGGAGGACGAGCTGCTGCCCGCGTGCGTGGAGCAGGGGGTGGGCGTGATCGTGCGGGTGCCGCTGGACGAGGGCGGCCTGACCGGCAGGATCACGCCGGAGACGACGTTCCCCGAAGGGGACTGGCGGCACCGGTACTTTCGTGGCGACCGCAAGCGGGAAGTGGCCGAGCGGGCCCGGGCCATCGTCGACGACCTGGGCGAGCCGATCGAGCGGCTGCCGGAGATCGCGCTGCGTTACGTGCTGAGCCACCCGGCGGTGTCCACCGTGATCCCCGGGATGCGCAGCGTGCGTAACGTGGAGCGCAACATGGCCATCGCCGACGGGCGCGGGCTGCCGGACGAGACCGTGGCGGCGCTCAGGAAGCACCGCTGGGTCCGCAACTTCTACTCATGACGTGCGGCGGCCCCGGGCAGGTGCCCGGGGCCGCCAGCCAGCGATCAGTGGTTGAACGCCGACCGGCTGTCCATGATGCCGTCGCCGTTCTTGTCGGTGAGCACCGTGTCCCACACGCCGTTGTGGTCGCCGTCGACGTACATCTCGTCGATCAGGCCGTCGTGGTCGAGGTCCAGCGCCTTGGCGTCCTCGTGGCCGTGGCCGTCGACGTGGGTGTAGCCGTCGATGCGGCCGTCGGTGGTGGAGTAGTAGCGGTCGCCGTGCCCGTCGCCGTTGAAGTCGATGTACGGGTGGCGGTCGAGGCCGTGGTCGACGTGGGTCGGCTCGGACGAGTCCATGATGCCGTCGCCGGTGTCGTCGCTGAGGAACCGGTCGAGGCCGCCGTCGTGGTTGTCGTCGACCATCATCGCGTCGATGCGACCGTCGTGGTTGTAGTCCCAGGCGATCGCGTCGGCGTGCCCGTGGCTGTCGTGGTGCATGAACTCCTGTTGGCCCTCCGGCGTGGCGACCGTGTCGTAGCGGTCGCCGTGGCCGTCGCCGTCGAAGTCGATGTAGGGGTGCTCCAGCATCGCGGGTCTCTCCTTTTCAGCGGGCCCGCTCGCCGGGCCGTTCCTCACTTGCCTGGCCCGCTCGCCGGGCCGTTCCCATGCGACAAACGCTATGCGCGGCGCGGGCGGGGGTAATCCCCGATTAGTGCCAGCGCAGATCAGGGAAGCCTCCGGGTAGCACCCGATACCGCGAGTGGCGCCGGCTACGTACGTTGAGCAGGTGCCCCTGATCGCGACCGAGTTACTCACGAAGCGCTACGCCAATGGCGTCACCGCGCTGTCCGAGCTGAGCGTCGGGGTCGAGCCCGGCGTCGTGGGGCTGGTCGGTGCCAACGGCGCCGGCAAGTCCACCCTGATCAAGATCCTGCTGGGCCTGCTGCCCCAGACGTCCGGGCAGGTCCGCGTGCTCGGGCTCGACCCGAGCGTCGACGGGGCGCAGGTGCGTGCGCGCGTCGGGTACATGCCCGAGCACGACTGCCTGCCACCGGACCTGGTGGCCGCCGAGTTCGTCACGCACATGGCCCGCATCAGCGGCCTGCCCCGGTCGACCGCCCGGGAGCGCGCCTCCGAGGCGCTGCGCCACGTCGGCCTCTACGAGGAGCGGTACCGGCAGATCGGCGGCTACTCCACCGGCATGAAGCAGCGGGTCAAGCTGGCGCAGGCGCTCGTACACGACCCTGACCTGCTGCTGCTCGACGAGCCGACCAACGGCCTCGACCCGGCCGGGCGGGACGCCATGCTGACGCTGATCCAGCGCATCGGCACCGAGTTCGGGATCTCGGTGCTGGTCTGCTCGCACCTGCTGGGCGAGGTGGAGCGGATCTGCGACTGGCTGGTCGCGATCGACGGCGGCCGGCTGCTCCGCTCGGCCGGCATCTCGTCGATGACCACCGCACAGGACGTCCTCGCGGTGGAAGTCAGCGAGGGTACGCCCGAGCTGGCCGCCCGCCTGACCGCGCTCGGCCTGTCGCCGAAGGCCGACGGGCGCGGCCTCGTCCTGCCCCTGGACGGCGACGACACCTACGACCTCGTGCTCGGCGCCATCGCCGATCTGGGCCTGCCGCTGCACCGGCTCGACCAGCGGCGCCACCGGGTCGCCGAACTGTTCCGAGGGGAGCCGGCGCATGTCTGAGAGCGTCATCCACGACATCGGCTACCAGCGGTACGCCGGCCCACGCCTCGGCCGTGGATACGGGCTCCGCTCGCTGTACGGCTACGGCCTGCGCGCCGCGTTCGGGCTGGGCCGGGGCGCCAAGGCGAAGATCTTCCCGTGGATCGTGGTCGGCATCGTGCTGGCGGTGGCGGTCGTGGTCACCGCGGTGCGGGCCCAGGCCGGCCGTCCGGTCATGAGCTACCTCGACTTCCCGAGAAACATGGCTTTCCTGGTGATCCTGTTCTGTGCCGTGGTGGCGCCCGAGCTGGTCTCCCGCGACCTGCGAAGCGGCGTGCTGCCGCTGTACTTCTCCCGACCGTTGACCCGCGCCGACTACGCCCTCGCCAAGCTCGCCGCCCTGGTCAGCGCGGTGTGGTTGCTGCTGGCGGGGCCGCAGCTGCTGATGTTCGTCGGCGGCGCGTTCACGGTGCACGGGCCCCGGGCGGTGTGGAACGAGTTCCTCGACTTCCTGCCCGGCGTGCTCTTCTCCGGCGTCTACGCGGTGGTGTTCTCGGCGATCGCGCTTCTGGTGGCGTCGATGGCGAGCCGCCGGGCGGTGGCGGCCGCGGTGATCGTCGCCGTCTTCCTGGTGACGACACCCGTCGTGGGTGTGCTGAGCGTGACCGGCGGCGACGCGGCGCGCCAGCTCGCGTTCCTGGCCAGCCCGATGACCGCGGTGACCGGGCTCGGTGTGTGGCTGTTCGACCTGCCCAACATCGACATCGGCCCGTTCGGCCCGATCTACGGGTTCGCGCTGCTCACGCTCGTCGTGGCGTGCGTGAGCCTGCTGTTGGCCCGGTACTGGAAGGTGGCCCGCTGATGACCACGGTTGACCTGAAAGGCGTGTCGCGCTGGTACGGCAACGTGGTCGCCGTCAACGACGTGACGATGACGCTCGAACCGGGAGTGACCGGGCTGCTCGGCCCCAACGGCGCCGGCAAGACGACGGTGCTGCACATGATGGCCGGCTTCCTGCCGCCGTCGCGCGGCGAGGTCACCGTCGGCGGCGAGCCGACCTGGCGCAACCCGGCGGTCTACCGTCACCTGGGCCTGGTCAGCGAGAAGGAGGCGGTGCACGGGTTCCTCACGGCGTGGGAGTTCGTCCTGGCCAGCGCGAAGCTGCACCGGCTGGCGCAGCCGGAGGCGGCCGCCCGGCGCGCGATAGACCTGGTGGAGATGGCCGACGCCCAGCACCGCCGGATCGCGACCTATTCGAAGGGCATGCGCCAGCGCACGCGCGTCGCGGCCGCGCTGGTCCATGATCCGGGAGTACTGCTCCTGGACGAGCCCTTCAACGGCATGGATCCCCGGCAGCGGATGCACATGATGGACCTGCTGCACACGATGGGTGCCGAAGGCCGGACCGTGCTGTTCAGTTCGCACATCCTGGAGGAGGTCGAGCAGGTCTCCGGCACGGTGCAGGTGATCGTCGCGGGCCGGCTGGCCGCGTCGGGGGACTACCGGACGATCCGGCGCCTGATGACCAACCGGCCGCACGTGTTCACCGTCTCGTCCAGCGACGACCGGGCGCTCGCCGTCGCGCTGATGGCCGAGGCCTCGGTGACCGGCGTGGAGCTGGACAAGGCCGGCGGGCTGACCGTCCGCGCCAACGACTACGGCACCTTCACCCGCGTGCTGCCGGCGATCGTGCGCCGGTCCGGCATCCGCCTGCAACGGCTGCTGCCCACCGACGAGTCCCTGGAAAGCGTCTTCTCCTACCTGGTGGCGTCATGAGTCTTTTCAATCCGACGATCGCGCGGATCACGACCCGAGGGCTGTTCGGGCGGCGGCGGTTCCTGCTGCTGCTTCCGCTGCCGCTGCTCCTGGTCGGCCTGGCGCTGCTGGCCGACGGCCTCGGGGCCCAGCCCGGCGACTGGGCCCAGCCGGTCCTGGTCGGGCTCGGGTTCGCGACCGTGCTGCCGGTCATCGCGCTCATCGTCGGCACGGGGGTGCTGGGCTCCGAGATCGACGACGGCACCCTGATACACGTCCTCGCGAAGCCACTGCCCCGCCGCGAGATCATCCTGACCAAGCTGGTGGTCGCGGTGGCCGTCACGGCGCTGACGACCGGCGTGCCGATGTTCATCGCCGGCACGCTCGCGGAGTCCACCAGGCTCGGCTTCGGGCTCGCGGTGGGGTGCGTGGTCGGCGCGTTCGCGTACTCGGCGCTGTTCCTCGCGCTCAGTCTGCTCACCCGCCGCCCGGTGCTGCTGGGTCTGATGTACGTGTTGATCTGGGAAGGCGTCCTCGGCAACCTGCTGTCCGGCAGCCGGATCCTGTCGATACAGCAGTACGTGATCGCGGTGGCCGACCGGATCGCGGCGACGAGCCTGTTGCACGGCGCGGTGTCGATTCCGGTCTCGGTGGTGATGGCGCTGGTGTTCACGATCGGCGGCACGCTGCTGGCGGTGGACCGGCTGCGCTCGTTCAGCGTCGCGGGGGAGACGAGCTAGCTGGTGGACCGGCCAGCTCGCCGGTCTCCGGTGCCAGGCCCTCCTCGATCGGCGGCACGGGCCGGCCGGTCTCCCGGCGCCAGCGGCGGAACGCGAGTGCCACGATGCCCAGCCAGGCCACCCCGAGCAGGACGCCGCCGACCACGTCCGACACGTAGTGCACGCCGAGCGCCACCCGCGTGAAGCAGACCGTCGCCACGAGCAACGCGACCAGCGCGGCCGCCCACGGACGTCCCCGGCGCGGTATGACGGGCAGGAACACCAGCAGCAGCGACCCGTACGCGACGGTGGCGCCGAGCGCGTGCCCGCTGGGGAAGCTCTTGCCGCTGGCCGCAGCGATCGGCGTCTCCACCATGGGGCGCAGCCGGCCGACGAGAGTCTTCAGTGTCGGGCTGAGGATGTGCGCGCCGATCCCGGTGACCGCGAGATAGGCGGCGGCCTGCCACTTCCGGCGGATCAGCAGCACCACCACGGCCACCGTCACCAGCGTGGTCACGAAATATGGACCGCCCAGGTCGGTCAGGTCCCGCAGCGCCGAGACGAGCGCGGGGTGCGTCGCCACCGCGTCGTTGAGCGCGTCCGCCGCGTCCACGTCGAAGCGTTGCAGCGGTGCCCAGCGCAGCCGGACCAGAAGCACCAGCAACCCGAACCCGGTCCCGGCGCAGACCTCCGCCACCAGGCCGACCGCGCTGCGTGCGGCGAAGCGGGTGGCCGAGTCCCTGCGCTGGTCCATGCCTACTGTTGTACCCGCAGCTCAGAACTCACGCGTGTGGCGCAGCGCCGCCGGCCGGCCGTCCGGGTCGAACACGTACCGGTAGAGCCGCCCGGCCCATGCAGTGGTGACCGCCGACAGCTCCGGGCGACGGTACGTACGCAGCCGCCCCGGTGGGCGCGCGCCCTGCCGCCCGCCGGCGTGCCAGGCGTCCAGGTCCTTCGCGGCCCGGGCGAATGCCTCGAACGCGCTGACCGGGTCGTGCAGGTCGGCGTCGTCGCCGTCGGCGCGGTCCAGGTGCTCGCGCGCCAGTGCCAGCCGGAGGTCCCGGGCGTACGCGCCGGATTCGTCCAGGACCGCGCAGCTCAGCTCGGTGTCGAACGTCCACGAGCGCATGCTGACGTTGTCGGAGCCGACCGTGGCCCACTCGTCGTCGACGACGCACACCTTGGCGTGCACGTAGACCGGCGTACCCGCGTGATTTTCCAGGCAGTAGACCGCGAAGCGGTCGCCACCGGCGCGCCGCAGCAGGCGCAGCGCCTCCAGCCGGCCGACCACCTCCGGCGGCTGCGAGATCCGGCCGTCCGCGTCGGGGAAGCACGGCACGACGGCGATCAGCCGCAGCTCGGGCTGGGCGGCCAGGGCGTTGGCGAACGTGGAGGCGACCTCCGGTGACCACAGGTACTGGTCCTCGAAGTAGACCAGCCGGCGGGCCCGGCGCATCGCCTTGCGGTAGCCCCGGGCGATGCTGCGCTCGCCGTGCGGCGCGAACCGGTACCCGAAGTGCCGGCGCGGATACGTGCGCAGCAACTGCACCGCGTGCGCGCCGCACGGCGCCGGGTCGGGTAGCCGCGGCGGCAGCGGGCCGGGCCTGGCCGGCTCGCCCCACATCCGGTCGCGGATGCGGTGGAACGGGTTGCGGGTCAGCGGCTGCGGATCCTCCCAGCGCTCACGGAACACCGTCTCCACGTCGGCGACGGCCGGGCCCTTGATCTCCACCTGGATGTCGTGCCAGGGCGGGGTGGGTCCGTAGGCCGCCCCCGTCTTGGCCGCCTGCGGGTCTCCGCGGTGGTCGGCGTCGTCGCGCCGGCTGTGGCAGAGGTCGATGCCGCCCACGTACGCGACGTCCAGCTCCGGCCGGTCCGGATGCCGCAGCACCACGAACTTCTGGTGGTGCGAGCCGCCCGCGCGCACCCGCATGTCCAGCAGGCATTCGCCGCCGGCCGCGTCGATCTCCTCCCCGAGGTGGCGGTTCTCCACCTCGCTGAACTGGAGCTTGTCCAGGTGCGAGCGCCAGACCAGGCCCTTGACGACGACGCCGCGCTCCACGGCCTCGCGGAGCACCGGGCCCACCTCCGTGCCGGGGCCGTCCAGCCGCTCGTCCGGGTCGCCCCGCCAGTCCGTGAAAAACAGATGATCTCCTGCACGGGTACGCCGGATGGCCGCCAGGAGCTCCGCGAAGTACGTGGCGCCGTGCACCAGCGGGCGGACCCGGTTGCCGGTGGTCCAGACCCTGAGGGTGGTGGAGGGGTTGCCGCGCTCCTCCACGCTCAGAAACCAGTCTTCGGCGCTCATGCCTGCCTATCTACCCAGAACGCCGCCGTCTCAAGAGCCGGCGGGCCGGACGTGAGATGAGATGAATGACGGTCCGTGTTGCTGGGTACCCGTTACTGCGGAGGTGAGGACGATGACGGGTCACCGGAGCCGCGCCACCCGGGCAGCCATGGTGCTTTGGCTGCTTGTGCTGGCTGCGGATACGGCGGCGGTAGGAACGACGACCGTGCTGGTCTACACGCTCGTCACCCTCGCGCTCGCGATCGTCGGGGTGGGCGCCGTGGCCGCGAACCGTGCGCGCATGTCCCCCCAACCGGTCCGGGTCCGCGCCGACCGCCGGCGCCATAGTTCATGATCGCGGGGTTCGGGGCGGCCGGGGGATGACGGCGGCCTGGACGTGGCGGAAGCCGAGGACGCCCATCTCGCCGTCCCGGAACTGCCGCTCCGGCACACCGACGACGGTCCCGTCGCCCGGCTGGTAGAAGAGCAGGTCGCTGTCGTCGCGGCCGACCAGCAGCACGTAGTGCCGGGGCACCGCGTTGCCGATGAGCACCGGCACCGGGTACCCGTCGGCCACCGCGTCGACGGCCGCCCGCAGTGCCCGGTCGACGCTGCCGGCGTCGGTGTCGTCGACGATCCGCCACCGGTATGGCGGGCCGAGTTCGCGGGCCACGGCCCAGGGCGGCGTGCCCAGTGCCCGCGGCCAGAGCCGGTTGGCGGACCGGTGGATCCGCCGCTGCTCCGCGGCGAGACGGGTCTCCGCCGCCGCCGGGTCACCGTCGGTCAGCGCCCGGGCGTAGTGCGCGTCGGTCAGCATCCGGGCGACCAGGATCGACGCCGGCCCGCAGGTGGTGCCGTCGATCTGGCGCACGGGTACGCCCCATCCGAGGTCGAACCGGTGCGAGCCGGTCGGGTGGTCCGGCGGCGCCGGGGCGCGCCGGCGCAGCAGCCGACCGAGCCGGTGCGCCACCGTGCTCACCTGTCGGTAGTCGCGCGAGGTCAGTTCCACTCCTCCCGGTAGCCGGGTCGGTCCCGGTACCCGGCGGCGAGCAGGCGGACGACGTCGCTTTCGCCGTACCGGTCGACGATCTGTCTCTTGGCGGCGACGTCGAACCGCACGTGCGTCGGGTCGTGGCGGGCGATGTGCGCGGCGTCGGCCATGCTCTGCGGATCGTCGGCCGGGCCGGTCGCGGCGACCCCGTAGTACTCCGGCGTGTCCGCCACGCCACCGCCGACGAACTCCAGCGGGCCCGTGCCGGGCATGCGGAACTCGGTGGTCGGGTTGTGCCCCCACGGCCCCGGGCTGGCCGCACTGGCGGCCCGCTCGTCCGCGTCGAGTTGGGCGCGCAGCCACGCCATCATGTCGTTGTCCATTCCGGCCATCGTGCCCGCTCCGGGCGGTCCGGGGCCAGGGCACCGGCCGGGCGAGGCTGCGGGGAAGCGCCCCACTCAGCTCAGTCGGCGCGCCGCGCGCTGGACACCGCCACCCGGGACCGCTCGCTCACCTGGTGGTGGTGCTGTGGCTCGGCGTAGAAGCTGAGGCCGATGACGGCGACCAGCGTCATCAGGAAGCCGAGCCCGGCCAGCCACTCCCGGCCCGGGTGGATCTCGTCGCCCAGCAGGAGCAGGCCCACCACCGCGGCCGGCACCGCCCCAGCGGCGTCCATTGCGGCCACCGCGGCCGTGGTCGAGCCACGCTGCATCGCCATCCCGAGCAGCAGTTGGCCGACGATGGAGTGCGCGATCAGCAGGTACAGCAGCGGGTCGGTGACGAATTCGTGGACCGAGTGCACGCCGGCCAGCGGCCGGGACGCCACGGCCGCGGAGGCGAACGCCAGGCCGGCCAGCGACCCGAGCGCCACCGAGCCGGGGGCCCCGTGCAGCCGTACCGCGAAAAAGCCCGCCACCCCGATCGCCAGCAGCACAGCGGCCAGGCCGACGTCACCGGCCATGCCGAGCTGCCGGGACGGGGCCGGTTTCGCGGCGAGCACCAGCCCGGCCAGTCCGGCGGACAGCACCGCGAGCAGCGCCACCTCTGACGTGGGCAGCTTCCATTTCAGGATGAGGACGCCCAGGACGGTCGTCACACCGAGCCCGGCGGCCACCGCCGACTGCACCAGGAACAGCGGCAGGTCCTTGCGCGCCAGAAACGCCAGCAGAAACCCGCTGAACTGGCAGACCAGCCCCACCAGGTAGATCTTGTGCCGGCCCAGCCGTAGCAGCAGGCGCGGACTGAACGCCGTGTGGAGGTGGGTGCGGGCGGCGGCGATGGACTGCAGGAGATTGGCGACGCCATACGCGACGATCATCGCCGCGAGGAACACCCAACCCGCACTCATCACCGGAAGAGGATAGACCGCTAGGAAGTGGCCCGCGGCCACGACGTCTGATCGCCCAGCCGGCCGAAGATCTCGTCGTGTAGCTTGCTGTTGGTGGCGATCGCGCTACCGCCGCCCGGACCGGGCCGCCCGGCCAGGTCCGTGAACGCGCCACCGGCCTCGGTCACGATCGGGACCAGCGCGGCCAGGTCCCACAGCGACAGCTCCGGCTCCACCATCACGTCTACCGCTCCCTCCGCAACCAACATGTACCCATAGAAGTCGCCGTAGGCGCGGGTGCGCCAACAGCGCCGCATGATGTCCAGCATCGGGTCCAGCCGCCCGACCTCCTCCCAGCTGATCAGCTCCGAGTAGCAGAACGACGCGTCGGCCAGGTGACTCACGCCGGAGACATGGATCGGCGTGGCCGCCGCCTGGTGGCGCCCCGCGTAAGCCCCGTGCCCCACCGCGCCCCACCAGCGGCGGCCGAGCGCCGGGGCGGAAACGAGGCCCACCACCGGGTCGTCGCCGTCCATCAGCGCGATCAGAGTGGCCCACACCGGTACGCCGCGGACGTAGTTCTTCGTGCCGTCAATCGGGTCTATTACCCACCGCCGCCGCCCGGAACCGGCGGCCGCTGCGGACGCGCCGTACTCCTCCCCGAGCACCGCGTCCCGCGGCCGGGTGCGGGCCAGCGTGGCGCGCAGCGCCTTCTCGACCGCGGTATCGGCGTCGGAGACGGGGGTAAGGTCCGGCTTCGCCGTGACGTGCAGGTCGAGCGCGCGGAAGCGGGCCACCGAGATCGCGTCTGCGGTGTCCGCGAGCACGTGGGCGAGAGCAAGGTCGTCGGCGTACCGGGCCATGGCGAGAACCTAGCCGACGGTCGTTACCGACGGGTGCACCGGAGGTCCCGTCACGCGGCCCACCGACGGCTCGGGGGGTGCCAAGTCCATTCGGCGGTGCCGTCGAGCAGCGGGTCGAGGTGCGAGCAGACTGCGGCGAGCGCCTCGTCCATGGCGGTGAGGCTCACCAGGTCGACGAGATCTTTGAAACGCGTGGAGGGCCGCTGTGCCGCGCCGTGGCGTGCCAGTAGCGCCGTCGCGCCCTTGACAATCCAACCGTCGTCAAGCCGGTAGAGGCGGGCGAGGAGCCGATCGTAGGCGAACTGTCGCTGGAGGTCGGTGAGCGACCAGAGCCCGTTAGGGGCAGCGATGGCGCGCAACCGGTCGGTAAGGGCGCGACGGAACGCGGCTGGCGTCGCGTACGGCAGCGAGGTCATGGTTGCCCCTCGGTTCGCGCCGCTGCCAGCCACTCGTCCCGCTCCGGGGCCCCGGTCAGATCGAGCAGCCGCTCCAGCAGCGCCAGCCCGTCGCCTCGACGCAATCCGAACCTGGCTGCGTGCGGCGCTATCGCGGCGGCCACGGTGCCCGGGCGCTCCTTGCCGCCGCGGAATGCGTCGGCGACAACATGCGCCACCGCCTGGGGATCCTCCCGATCGGCGAGCAGGTCCGCCGCAGTCCGTGCAGGTCTGGTCACCAGCAGGCCGCGGAGGTTGACCGACTCCTCTGGGCCCACACGCGCGCGGTGCATCCGCACGTCCGGCCGGCGGGACTGCCGGCGCGTCGGCGTTGTGAACTCGTGCACGTCGGCAGGAAGCTGTCCAAGACCGTACACCGCCGCTGCGGAGCGGTGCGAAACCACACCGCTGCCGGAGTCGCGCCGCCAGACCGGGATATGAGGAGCTAGTTGCAGCCACGCCGCCCGCACGCCGAGATGATCGACGGGCGGTGTGCCGCGTAGCCGGTAGACGCCGTGGGCGACCCTTTCCGCCGCTCCATCTCGTGCGAGACGGGAGAGGGTGCTCCACGCCATTCCGGTTGCCTCAGCCTGTCGGCGGGTGAACAGTCCCCACTGCTCTTCGGCGACCTCCGCGAGCGCTTCCCACGTCGATGTCCGTGGCATGTGCTGCATTCTATAGCGCGCTCGCATCACTTTGCAGTGCTCCACGGCCGACTCCTTCCGCCCGATAGTTTGAGGATGTGAGACCCGAAGCGTTGTGCGGACTGTTGGCCGAGCCCGACCGGCTCAAGGTCTACGCGGCGGTCGTGCTCGGCGCCGACCTGCCCAGCACGGTCGCCGAGCGCACCGGGCTGCCGGGGCGGACGGTGGTCGCCGCCGTGCGCCGGTTGCAGCAGGGTGGGCTGGTCAAACCGGTCGACGGCCGGCTGGTTGCCGAGATCGACGTCTTCAAAGATTCGGTACGCGAGTTCGCGCCCCCGGTCGCCGCCGGTGAGCCGATGGACCCGGACCGGCAGAAGGACTCGATCCTGCGCACGTTCATCGTCGACGGGCGGCTGGTCCAGGTCCCGGCCGGCCGGAGTAAGCGCCGGGTGATTCTGGAGCACCTGGCGGCGTCCTTCGAACCGGGCGTGAAGTACCCGGAGATGGCCGTGGACGCGATCCTGCGCGCCTGGCACCCCGACCACGCCTCGCTGCGCCGGTACCTCGTCGACGAGGGGCTGCTGGACCGGCAGCACGGCGTCTACTGGCGCTCCGGCGGCCCGATCGATGTCTGAGCTCAGCCGAAGGTGATCTGCAGGTTCTCCACCTCGCCGTCGCGCCAGCGCAGCCGCATGGTGCCCGGCCCGTCGTGGTCCCAGCGGAAGTGGACCCGGGCGGTGTCGGCGTCGATCGGATCCACCTCGACGACGCTCATCGTGTCGTCGGGCGGGTTCTCGACATACGCGCCCGTGATCGCGACCCGGCCGTGGAACGGGCCCACCGGCACGTTGGTGAACTCCATGTGCGCGCCGTCGGTGAACGTCTCGGCGAACGACGTCCAGTCGCCGCTCTCCACGGCAGCGTTGAACCGCGCCACGTGCACGCGGGCGGCATTGTCAAGATCCATCGATATCCTCTCCCGCGCGGGAGGCCAGCAGCCGGCGGTATGACAGTAGCCGGCGGGGGTCGGCGCCGCCCTCGGCGACCAGCTTGTCCAGCCCGCAGTCACCGGACGAGCCGGTGTGGTCGCAGTTGGGCGGGCACCGGGTGGACGCCTCCACCAGGTCGGGGAAGCCGTGCAGCAGGCTGTCCGGCGAGACGTGGGCCAGGCCGAAGGAACGGATGCCGGGCGTGTCGATGATCCAGCCGCCTTCCGGCAGGGGCAGTGCGACGACGCTGGTCGACGTGTGCCGGCCCTTGCCGATCGCGCTGACCGCGCCGACGGCCCGGTCGGCGTCCGGGACGAGCCGGTTGACCAGCGTGGACTTGCCCACCCCGGAGTGGCCGACCATGACCGATATCCGGTCGGTCAGCGCCTCGCGCAGCGCGTCGGGCTCCTCCTCGGGCCGGCACAGCACGTACGGCAGGTCCAGCTCGGCGTAGTAGTGCAGCAGCTCGTCGGGGCCGGCCAGGTCGGCCTTGGTCAGGCACAGCAGCGGCTCGATCTCCGCGTCGTACGCGGCGACCAGGCAGCGGTCGATGAACCCGGTACGCGGCGGCGGGTCGGCCAGCGAGCTGACGATGACGAACTGGTCGGCGTTGGCCACCACCACCCGCTCCTGGCGCCCCTCGACGGTGTTCTCGATGTCGTCGGCCGTGCGCATCAGCGTCGACGTACGCTCGGCGATCCGCACGATCCGGGCCAGGGTGTCGGCGCGGCCGGACACGTCGCCGACGAGCAGGACGTGGTCGCCGACGACGACGCCGCGGCGGCCCAGCTCCCGGGCGCGCATCGCGGTGACCGTGCGCCCGTCGTCGACGTAGCAGGTGTAGCGGCCCCGGTCGACGGCGACCACGAACGCGCCGATCGCGTCCTCGTGGCTGGGCCGGATGCGGGTACGCGGGCGGGAGGATCGACCCGGGCGTACCCGGACGTCGTCCTCGTCGAAATCGCGCGGTCGCCTCAGCGCCTCACCCTTCCGGCCGCACCATCGCCGACCATAGTGCCGGGAACTCGGGCATCGTCTTGGCGGTACACGCCACGTCGTTGAGCTCGACTCCGGGGACGGTCAGCCCGATGACCGCCGCCGCGTGGGCCAGCCGGTGATCATCGTAGGTCTCGAACGGTGCGCCGGTCAGCGGACGGGGCCGGATCTCCAGCCCGTCCGGGTGCTCGATCACGTCGGTTCCCAGCCGGTTCAGCTCGCGGGCGAGCGCCGCGAGCCGGTCGGTCTCGTGCCCGCGCAGGTGCCCGATGCCGCGCAGCCGCGAGGGGGAGTCGGCCACCGCGGCCAGCCCCGCGAGCACCGGCGTCAGCTCGCCCACCTCGGACAGGTCGGCGTCGAGGCCGTGCACGACGCCGGTGCCGCGCATCGTCAGCCCTTCGGTGGACAGGCTCGGCTTGCCCCCCATCGCGTAGAGCAGCTCCCGTAGCCGGTCGCCGGGCTGGGTGGTGGTGCGCGGCCAGCCGAGGACGGTCACCTCTCCGCCGGTGACCAGGGCGGCGGCCAGGAAGGGCGCGGCGCCCGACAGGTCGGGCTCGATGTCCCAACCGCGGCCGGCGAGCCGGCCCTGCTGCACCGCCCAGACGTTCGGCGTCCTGTCGTCGACCCCGGCGCCGACGGCACGCAGCATCTGGACGGTCATGTTGAGGTGCGGGGCGCTGGGCACCGGCGGGCCCACGTGGCGCACGACCAGGCCACGGTCGAAGTCGGCGCCCGCCAGCAGCAGGCCGCTGACGAGCTGGCTGGAGCTGGACGCGTCGATGGTGACCTCGCCGCCGGTGACCCGGCCGGCGCCGTGGACCGTGAGCGGCAGCCCGCCCTCGGGGCTCGCCTCGATGCGTACGCCCAGCGCCCGCAGCGCCTCGATCAGTGGCGCCATCGGCCGCAGGCGGGCGCGCGGGTCGCCGTCGAACGTCACCGGGCCGTCGGCGAGCGCCGCGATCGGCGGCAGGAAGCGCATGACCGTGCCGGCCAGCCCGACGTCGATCTTCGCGGGGCCGCACAGTGGCCGTGGCCGGACCACCCACAGGTCGTCGTCGTTGGTGCTGACCGTGGCGCCCATGGCTCTCATGCCGGCGGCCATCAGCTCGGTGTCGCGGGCGCGCAGCGGGGCACGCAGGGTGCTCGATCCGGTCGAGATGGCGGCGAGGACCAGAGCGCGGGCGGTCATCGACTTCGACCCCGGCAGGCGTACGGTCGCCGTGACCGGCCCGCTCGCGGTCGGAGCGGTCCACGGCCGGGTCTGCCGGCTGGCGCGCGTAGCGGCCAGGTTGCGTTCTGCCACGCGTACAGTCTGCCGGTCGCGCCGACCGGGCGCGATCGTTGATCCCTTCACTCCTGTTGGGTGGGACGGCTGCAAAGTTGTGGCCAGCAAGCGGGGCGGCGCGGGCGCCGACCCGCCGGTAGCGTTGGCGGCATGTGCGGCCGGTACGCGACCACTCGCAGCGCCGCCGATCTCAGCGCCCTGTTCGAGGCCAGCGACGAGACCGGCGACGGGCTGGCCGCCGACTACAACGTCGCGCCGACCGACCCGGTGCCGGTGGTGCGCCGCACCCGGCGCCAGGAGCGGCCGGTCCTGTCCGTGGCGCGCTGGGGGCTGGTGCCGTCGTGGGCCAAGGACCCGACCGGCGCGGCCCGCATGATCAACGCTCGCGTGGAGACAGTGGCGACCGCCCGCGCCTACGCCACGTCGTTCGCCTCCCGCCGCTGCATCGTTCCCGCCGACGGCTGGTACGAGTGGGTCCGGCCCTCGCCCCGGCAGCGCCAGCCCTACTTCATGGCGCCCCGCGACGGCGGGCCGATTGCCTTCGCCGGCCTGTGGAGCGTCTGGGGCGCCGACGACCACCGGTTGCTCACGTGCACGGTGCTCACCACGGCCGCAGTCGGCGACTTCGCCCGGGTGCACGACCGGATGCCGCTGCTCCTGCCGCCGGACCGGTGGCGGCGGTGGCTGGCCGATGACCTCGCCACGGCGCACACGCTGCTCGCGCCGCCGCCGGAGGAGTACCTGGCGGGCCTGGAGATCCGGCCGGTCGGGGCGGCGGTCGGCGACGTGCGCAACGACGGCCCACAACTGGTCGAGCGGGTCCCGGACCCACTCGCGCAGCAGCCCGTCGATCTGACGCTTTTTTGAGTAGTACGACCAGGATTGGGGGTTGGCTTTTTCGCAATCTGGTTGCAGGCTCTTGTCCCGGCATGCGCTTGTGCGGTAGAACACAGCGCCGGTGGGCGTGCTGTCTCTGGACGGTTCACGCCCATCGAAATGTCGTAAACCCACGGGGGAGGTGGGTGCATGACCCGGGCGCGTATGCCACGTCCGCACGAGGTTGCTGCAGCCAGGCGCGATCCACGATTGCTTCGCGCGCTCAGTGAACGTGACCTCGATCCGGCGTGGCGCACCAGGGGCCTGTGCCAGAGTGTGGATCCGGAGACGTTCTTTCCGGCACCCAGCGAGCCGGCCGACGCAGCGGTTGCGTTGTGCCGAACATGTGACGTCCAAGGGTCGTGCCTCGCGTGGGCCCTCGACGTCGGCGACTGCTACGGCGTGTGGGGAGGCACCACACCGCGCGAGCGACGGGCCATGCTGGTCGCCTGGCGCTCCGATGGGCATGCCAGCCCATACGACAACGAGCGGTTGGCGGGGCTCGACGTCCTGATGCCGATGCTCGAACAGGTGGGCGCCGGTCGTTAGCCACGGTGGCTGCGATCATCGAGGTATGACCGAGGTCGCCACCGCGCACGGGCCGGCCAGGCTCGACATCGACCAGCCTGCCGCGGCGCCGCTGAGCCTGCTCGTCCTGGGCCACGGCGCCGGCGGTGGGGTGGACGCCGTCGACCTGGTCGCCGTGCGCGACGCGGCCGTCGCCGCGGGGGTGGCGGTCGCACGCGTCACGCAGCCATACCGGGTTGCGGGTCGCCGTGCGCCGGCACCCGCCGGGCAGCTCGACCGCGCCTTCACCCAGCTGGTCCAAGCCGCCCGCGAAGCGGTGCCCGATGGCACGCCGCTCGTGGTCGGCGGGCGCTCCAGCGGTGCCCGGGTGGCCTGCCGGACGGCGGTCGACCTCGGTGCCGCCGGCGTGCTCGCGCTCGCCTACCCGCTGCATCCGCCGGGCAGGCCGGACCGCAGCCGGGCCGGCGAGCTGCCCACCGACCTGCCCACCCTGGTGGTCAACGGCGACCGGGACCCCTTCGGCGTGCCCACGGCCGGCGGTCCCGTCGTGGTGCGCGTCGTTGCGGGCGAGGGGCACGAGCTGCGCCGGGACCCCGCCACCGTCGCCGCCATCGTGACCACGTGGCTGGCCGACCACGGCTGGGCGGAATGATCGGGTGGCCGACCGGCGTTACAACCGCCGAAAGGCCGGACCACGCGTCCCGGCCGCACGTGGAAGGGGGAACGCCCGGTGGGCACCGTTACCCGGGAGTACGACACGCAGCGCTGGCGGCAGCTGCTCTCCGGCCGTTCCTGGCCGGCGGCCGTCCAGCCCGAGCCCGAGCCACCCTGGCCGGCGGTTTCAGCCAGCCGCCTGAGGGCACTCCCACCCACAGCGGGCAACCGCTCCCCGGGCGTATCCTCGCGGGGATGGTTGACGGAAGAGGAGCGCGTGGCGACTGAAGAGCGGACCGATCAGCGGCGCGCCCGTTTCGAGCGGGACGCGCTGCCATTCCTCGATCAGCTCTACGCCGCCGGCCTGCGGATGACGCGCAACCCGGCCGATGCCGAAGACCTGGTGCAGGAGACCTTCCTCAAGGCCTACGCCGCGTTCCACCAGTTCGAAGAGGGCACCAACCTCAAGGCCTGGCTCTACCGGATCCTCACCAACACCTACATCAACTCCTACCGGCGGCGGCAGCGGCAGCCGATCCAGGCGCCGACCGAGGAGATCACCGACTGGCAGCTGGCGGAGGCCGAGTCGCACACCTCCAGCGGGCTGAAGTCCGCGGAGACCGAGGCGCTGGAGCGGCTGCCCGACTCCGACGTCAAGGAAGCGCTTCAGTCGCTGCCCGAGGAGTTCCGCCTGGCGGTCTACCTCGCCGACGTGGAAGGCTTCTCCTACAAGGAGATCGCCGACATCATGGGCACGCCCATCGGCACCGTGATGTCGCGCCTGCACCGGGGCCGGCGTAGCCTGCGCCGGCAGCTGGAGCGTTACGCTGCCGACCGGGGCTTCGCTCGTGCCCCATCCGATCGACCGGTGGCCGAGGACATGCCGGCCGGCCAGGAGGTGTGAGCGCATGAGCTGCGGCGATCCGCACGAGACCGACTGCCGCGAGGTGCTGGCCGAGGTCTACCTGTACCTCGATCTCGAATGCTCCGACGACCGGCGCATCCGCATCCGCTTCCATCTCGACGAGTGCTCGCCGTGCCTGCGCGAGTACGGCATCGAGCAGGAGGTGAAGGCGCTCGTGGCGCGCTGCTGCGGGTCCGAGGTCGCGCCGGTCGAGCTGAAAGAGCGCCTGCGCCTCAAGCTCGCCGAGCTGGTCTTCGAGGCCGACACCCGCGAGTTCCTCGCGGAGTAGCACCTACCGCAGCCGGAAGACCGGTCCGCGCGGGCGGAACGGCAGCCGGGCCGCCTCGGGCACCAGATACGCGTGCTCCCGGCGTACCCGTAGTGCGTCGCACCAGCCGTCGGTGATCACGAGAATCGGGGCGGCCGGCGGAAAGTCGGGCGCCCGTTCGAGCAGGTTGATCCCCGGCTGGAGCACGGTCCCGCCCCGCCCGCGCACACGTACCCGCCCGGCGATCTCGGCCACCGGCAGGTAGCCGGCGTCGTAGGCGGCCGCGTCGCAGAACACCACACGGGCCGCCGGCACGTCCCGGGCCTGCGCGTAGGACGCGATCGCGCCGAGCGCCTTGCCGAGCAGCCGGGTGTCCATCGAGCCGGACGTGTCCAGCACGACACCGAACGTCGATGCCAACACCCGCTCCTCCGGGCGCACCCAGCCCGGCCGGGGAATGTGCGGCGTCGCGGCCTGCCGCCGGGACGCGCGCGCGTACGAGCGGCGTTTCTCGACGGCCGGCACGAACTCCTCGAACCACTGTGCGAGCCGGGCATCCCAGGGCAGCGGCGGCTGATCGAGCACGCGGATCTCGGCGACCAGACCCGACGGCAGCAGGCTGCGACCGGTCGACTGGTGGAACGCGAGCCCGGTGAGCAGCGCGCGCCGGTAGTACTCGTCGAGGTCGACCGCGTCCCCGACCCGGCCGCGCACCGGCTCGGCCAGCACGTCGCCCAGCCCACGGCCGCGCAGCGTGGCCAGCTTGCGCAGCCGGCGCAGGTCGCCGGCGATCCGGTCGTACACCTCCTCGGTGGACTGCCCGCGCAGCGCCGGGTCGTGGAGCAGCCCGTCCGGCATCTCGCCGACGCCCATCTCGACCAGCCAGCCGTTGATCACGTAGTCGGCGGCGACATTCCACAGGTACGGGTCGCGATAGCCGACACGGTCGCCGTGGCGCAGGGCCGCGTGCAGCATCTCGTGCGCGATGACGAATCGGCACTCCTCCTCCGGCAGGCGTACGACCGGATTGACGTAGATCTCGGCAACCGTGGCGTCGACGGCGGCGATCGAGATCCGCCACTGCTCGGCAAGCTCGCGGTCGGCGACGATGCGGAACCCGGCCGCGAGCCCGGCCAGCAGCGGGTAGGACGAGACGAACCAGCGCCGCGCCCGCTCCCAGGGGCTGTCCGGCGGCGGCCGGTCCGGGTCGGCGTGGCGGATCTCGCCGGCCTTGTCGACGGCTGCCGTGGCAGCGGCGGCCAGCCCCATCGCGAAGCGGTCCGGCCAGGTGAGGAGCTGGGACGGGTCCGGCGACGCGGTCGCCGCGGCCACGTCGCGGTCCGTGCCGCCCATGCCGATCTCCGCGTACTCGACGGGAATGCCGCTGTCACGCCAGCGCTCGGCCAGCTCCTCCTCGGGTGCCGACGGCAGATCGGCCGGCGCCCGCGCGGGCGCCGTGCCCAGCCGCAGCGCGGTCTGGAACCGGGTGACCACCAGGCAGCAGGCGGCCCGGTACGGCGCATCGGTGGGGCTATCGGTGGCCGCGTGGCCGAAGCCGAGGTGCAGGACGCAGTGCGTGAGCACCCACAGCCACTCGTCCGCCGAGGCCCGGGCGCGCTTGTTGACGACGACCCGGCCGTCCGGGTGCACCCGCGCCCAGCCCCGGCCGCGCGAGAGCGGCTCGTCCTCGCACCAGTCGAAGTGGACGGTGGGCAGGCCACCCGCGGTCGGGTCGCGCAGGAGCGGCCGGAACATCGGGTGGCCCGCGATCACGCCGACCGCCGACTCGAACGCCTGCTCGTTGGGGTCGACCCGGCTCTCGCTCCTGCGGCGGGCCATGGCTCAGGCTCGCGCGGCCACGAGGCGCGGCAGGTCGCGGCTGACCTCGACGAGGAACCAGGACGGCAGGACCGGCATGCCGTTGTCGTCGGCGGCCACCACGAGCTGGGCGCACTCCAGCGAGATCTCGGCCAGCTCGACGAGCAGGCCCTTGGCGCGCAGCGCGAACGTGCGTACGGACCGCGACGCGTGCTCGCGGCTGGCCGGCAGCTCCTTGACCAGCCGGGCACGGAACGCCTCGGCGAAGAAGTACAGCAGGTCGCGGTCGCCCGCGGCGCGGGGCCAGGAGGCGTCGCCGCGCACGATCGCGTCGAGGCCGTACCGGTGCCGCACGGTCTTCACGTATGCGCAGAACGCGGACGCGTGGGTGGCGGTGAGGGTCCCGCACGCCAGCACCCGCAGGGTCTCCTCGCCGATCTCGTCACCCCAGGAGCGCAGCGCGTCGGAGAGCATGTGCCACGAGCGGGGTGTGGAGAACGCCTCCTCGGTCTTCGGTGGCCGGCTCCACAGGTGGTCCGGCCGCAGGGTCAGGTAGTCGACCACCCACGGGTGCACGGCGGCGCCGAGCGCCCAGCCCAGCCAGTCCGCCGCGCTGGCCCGCAGGTGCACGTGGACCAGCCGGTTGACCAGCGCCGAGGCCATCGGGCGGGCCAGGGCGTTGTCGCTGGCCCGGTTGCCGGCACCGATCACGATCGAGCCCGGCGGCAGCTCGTAGGCGCCCACCCGGCGGTCGAGGATCAGCGAGTAGAACGCCTTCTGGACCTCGGGCGCCGACGAGTTCAGCTCGTCGAGGAACAGGCAGTAGGGCTCGTCGCGGGCGATCGACTCCGGTGGGGCGAACCGGCTGCGACCGTCGCGCAGCTCGGGCACGCCGATGAGGTCTTCGGGCGCGAGCTGGGTGCCCAGCAGCGTCACGCACTCCAGGCCCAGGGAGTCGGCGAACGCCCGGACCAGGGAGCTCTTGCCGATGCCCGGCGCGCCCCACACGAACACCGACCGCACCACGGCAAGGTGCAGCAGCAGCTCGGGGAGCTGCGCCGGGGTGACGGTGACGGCCGATTCCACCCCACCATGATGAGATCATCCCGTCCGGCCGACCACCGGATTACGAGCGGTCGTGGTTGGATACGGCGACGAGACGGAGAGGACACGGAAAAATGGCCGACGAGATCCGAGCCGAGATGGTGGCGAACGTCTGGAAGGTGGTCAAGGCCGCCGGCGAGACGATCGAGGAAGGTGACACCATCGTGATCCTCGAGTCGATGAAGATGGAGATCCCGGTCCTGGCCGAGACCGACGGGGTGCTCCAGGAGCTGGCCGTCAACGAGGGCGACGTCGTGCAGGAGGGCGACCTGATCGCGGTGATCGACTGACGGTCGTTTCCGGTCACCCGATGCCGACGCCGGTGCCGATGCCGACGCGCGTGCGTGAAGCTGCTCGTTCGTTGCGCAGTGCTGCTCGTTCGTGGGAAGCTTTTCGCGAAATCGCGCAAGCTACCGGGGAGGGGTCAGCGTGACGAGCGAGCCTGGCAGCGGCATGGCGGCCGACATCGCCGAGCAGCCCGAGGTGTACGCGCGCCTGCTCGACGCGCAGGCGCCCGCGATCGCGCAGACGGCCGCGAAGATCGCCGAGTGGGCTCCGCGGTATGTCGTGTTCACCGCGCGCGGCACCTCCGACCATGCGGCCCTCTACGCCGCGTACCTCACCGAGATCCGGCTCAGCATCCCGGCCGGCCTCGCCTCGCCGTCGGCGATCACCGTCTACGGCGCCCGGCCCGATCTGCGCGGCGCCCTCGTGGTTGGCGTCTCGCAGAGCGGCGGCTCACCCGACCTCACCGAGGTCGTCCGGGTGGCGCGCGAGCAGGGCGCGCACACACTCGCGGTGACCAACAACCCGGACTCGCCGCTGGCGCAGGCCGCGGAGCTGTCGGTCGACATCGCCGCCGGGCACGAGCGGGCCGTCGCCGCCACCAAGACCTACTCGGCCGAGCTGCTCGCCCTGCTCATGCTGGTCGAGGGCGTGCGGGCGGGCGGCGGTGCGCTGCCGGCCGAGGAGCGCGCCGCGTTGACCAAGCTACCCGGGTACGCCCAGCGCCTGCTCGACGACCCGACCGCGGCCGAGCTCGCGCCGCGCTACCGGTTCGCGGCCCGCGTGGTCACCACCGGCCGGGGGTACGCGTACCCGACCGCCCGGGAGACCGCGCTCAAGCTGATGGAGACGTCGTACCTGCCGGCGCTCGCGTTCTCCGGCGCCGACCTGCTGCACGGCCCGCTGGCCATGGCCGACCCGGACGTGCCGGTGCTCGCCGTCGTCGGCTCCGGCCCGGGCGGCGCCGCGATGCGCGAGGTGCTGGCCCGCCTGGACGAGCGCCGGGCCGACGTGGTCGCGATCGGACCGTCCGATGTGGAGGGAGCGCCGCTGCGTATCCCGACGCCCGAGGTGGACGAGCGCTATGCTCCGCTGCTGGACATCCTGCCGTTGCAGCGCCTCGCGTTAGAGCTGGCCAAGCATCGCGGCGAGAACCCGGACGCCCCCCGTGGCCTGAACAAGATCACTACGACGCTCTGACCTCTAACCCCCATGATCCTGAAGGATTTTCCGTGCCCGGGCACGGAAAATCCTTCAGGATCATGCGGGAGGGGCTGGGGGAGGGGCTGGGGCAGGGGCGGGGTCAGGAGCCGATGGGGATGACGGCCGGCTTGTCCTCGCGGAGGTCGGTGGCGGGGAAGTCGAGCGGCGCCCGGGCGCCGACCGCGATCGAGTAGGTGCGGTGCCCGCCCGGCACGGCGGAGATCGAGAACGGGAAGTTGCAGCGGGTCGCGCCGTTGTCGATCGCGAGCACGCCGGCGCCCAGCGCGCCGCTGCCCAGCTCGTGGCCGCTCGAGTCGGTCACCCGTACCGGTTCGTTGGCCGCGACGGTCGCCACCTGGCACAGCGACCCCGGCTCCCCGCCGCCGGCCACCGGTGCCGTCACGTACCCCCGCAGCACGAACCCGCTCGGCTTGGTGGGGCTGCGGTCGCCGGCCCGGATCCACCCGCATCCGGAGAGCCCGGCACAGATCGCGGCGACAGTCAGCAACCCGAGGAAACCCCGCACCACTGCAGGTTACGTCAGCGGCCATGGCAGGCTGTCAGGCGTGTCCACCCTGCGCGATCTCGTCGAGGAACACACCAGCCTCGAACCGGCCGACATCGAGCACCTGCACCGCGTCGCCGGCGACTGGCAGCTCGTGTCGGACCTGTCGTTCGCCGATCTGCTGATGTGGGTGGCGCTCGACAACGGCCAGTTCGTGTGCGTGGCACAGGTGCGCCCTACCACGGCGCCCACCGCGTACCAGGACGACCAGGTCGGGCGCATGTCCGGCGGCGCCGAGGTGGCCCACCTGGCGGTCGCGCGCAACCAGGGCCGGATCTGGCGCGAGGGCGACCCGGTCTGGTACGGCGACACCCCGGCCCGCCACGAGGCGATTCCGGTACGGCGGCCCAACAGTCCGCAGGTGATCGCGGTGATCGGCCGGGACACCAACCTGTCCACTGCCCGTACCCCGAGCCATCTGGAGCTCAACTACCTGACGACCGCCGACGACCTGGCCCAGATGATCGCCGACGGCATGTTTCCCCCGCAGCGCCACCAGGGCGAGACCACCAGCGCGCCGCGCGTCGGCGACGGGTTGGTCCGGCTCGACGCCGGCGGCAAGGTCACCTACGCCAGTCCCAACGCGCAGTCGGCGTACCGTCGCCTGGGTCTTTCCACGCACCTCGTGGGGGAGGATCTCGCCGCGGTGACCGGGCGGCTGGCGGCGGACCCGCTCGAGGGCAGCGACACGACCGAGCTGATGCTGGCCGCGCTGCGCGGGGAGGCGCCGGCGCGCCGGGAGATCGAAGCCCGCGGCGCGACGGTTCTGATGCGCGCGCTGCCGCTGATGCCGGCCGGCGTGCCGATCGGCGCGCTGGTTCTCGTGCGTGACATCACCGAGGTGCGCCGGCGGGACCGGCAGCTGATCACCAAGGACGCGACGATCCGGGAGATCCACCACCGGGTCAAGAACAACCTGCAGACCGTGGCCGCACTGCTGCGGCTGCAGGCCCGGCGGGTCAGCGTGACCGAGGCGCGGGCCGCCCTGGAGGAGTCGGTGCGCCGGGTCGCGTCGATCGCGCTCGTGCACGAGACCCTGTCCATGTCGTCGGACGAGGTGGTCGAGTTCGACGGCATCGTCGACCGGGTGGCCGCGGCGGCGCAGGAGGTCGCGGCGCCCGAGTCGCGGGTGGTGATCCGGCGGCAGGGCAGCTTCGGGGTCCTGCCGGCCGAGGTGGCCACGCCGCTGGTGATGGTGCTCAACGAGCTGCTGCAGAACGCGGTGGGGCACGCATACGGGCCGGGCGCCGAGGGTGACGTGGTGATCGGGGTGCACCGGTTCCGCCGCCAGCTGCACGTGACCGTGGCTGACAGCGGGCAGGGCCTGCCCACCGACTTCGACCTCGACGCCAGCGAGCGGCTGGGGTTGCAGATCGTGCGTACCCTCGCCCGCGGCGAGTTGCGCGGGTCGATCCAGCTGCATCGCCGGGCGGAAGGCGGGACCGAGGCGATGGTGGTCGTTCCACTTACCAAAAGGTGAGACGAGGGCGATCGAGAACCGTAAGAGGCCAGCCCAACGGGTGGAACGTACCCAACCAATCTGGTAGGGTATCGAGAGTATCTGCTGCTCAGGCTCAGTCAGCAATGAGACGGGCCTCACGCAAACGTGGCGTAAGGACCGGTCTTCGTGGCACGATCGTCCCTATGACCGCTGCGTCCCTGCGGCTTATCACCCGCCGCCACGTTGACTACGGTCGCGTGCGCAGCGCGATGTGTCCGGCTTCCTGACGCCGCCCGCTTTCCATTCCCGGGTGCGCGACCGCGCCGGATCTCTTTTGACATCGACGTCATCCGCTTTTTCGCGGTAACCGGTGCGCGCGCTCCCACCATCAGCAGGAGGACGCTCGCATGACGGCAACCGCCGTCCCCGCCGGTTCCGCCACCGCCCGCTCGGCCCGACCGAAGCGCGGCGAAGGGCAGTGGGCGCTGGGTCATCGTGAGCCGCTCAATCCCAATGAGCGGACCAAGAAGGACGACAACCCGCTCAACGTGCGGCAGCGGATCGAGACGATCTACGCGCACCGGGGCTTCGCCAGTATCGACCCGGCCGACCTGCGCGGCCGGTTCCGCTGGTTCGGGCTCTACACCCAGCGCAAGCCGGGCATCGACGGCGGCCGCACCGCCATCCTCGAGCCGCACGAGCTCGACGACGAATACTTCATGCTCCGGGTGCGCATCGACGGCGGTCAGCTCAACCTGGCGCAGCTGCGGGCGATCGCCAACGTGTCGCAGGCGTACGGCCGCGATAGCGCCGACATCACCGACCGGCAGAACATCCAGATGCACTGGATCCGCATCGAGGACATGCCGGCGATCTGGCGGGAGATCGAGGGCGTCGGCCTGTCCACCACCGAGGCGTGCGGGGACACCCCGCGGGTGATCCTCGGCAGCCCGGTCGCGGGAGTCGCCGCCGCCGAGATCCTCGACGCCACGGACGCGATCCGGGAGATCCAGGAGCGGTTCATCGGCGACCCGGAGCTGGCCAACCTGCCCCGCAAGTTCAAGTCCACGATCGGCTGGCTGCCCGACACACCCTACGAGGCCAACGACATCTCGTTCGTCGGCGTGATCCACCCCGACCACGGCCCGGGCTTCGACCTGTGGGTGGGCGGCGGCCTGTCGACCAACCCGATGTTCGCCAAGCGCCTCGGCGTGTGGGTGCCGCTGCACGAGGTGGCCGACGTCTGGCACGGCGTGGTGAAGGTGTTCCGCGACTACGGGTACCGGCGGCTGCGCAACCGGGCGCGCCTGAAGTTCCTGCTCGCAGACTGGGGCGTGGCGAAGTTCCGGCAGGTGCTCGAAACCGAGCACCTGGGCCGGCAGCTGATCGACGGACCGGCCCCGGAGCTGCCCGAGCGGCCCATCGACCACATCGGCATCCACAAGCAGTGGGATGGCAAGCACTACGTCGGCGTCGCGCCGGTCGCCGGTCGGGTCTCCGGATCCATGCTGCGCAAGGTCGCCGACATCGTCGAGGCGCACGGCAGCGACCGGGTGCGACTCACCCCGTACCAGAAGCTCCTGGTTCTTGATGTCGCGGCAGACCGGGTGAACTCGCTCGTCGCGGAGCTGCGCGGGATCGGCCTGGAAGCGACGCCGTCGGCGTGGCGGCGCGGCACGATGGCCTGCACCGGCATCGAGTTCTGCAAGCTGGCGATCGTCGAGACGAAGGCGCGGGCGGCCGATCTGGTGGAGACGCTGGAGAAGCGGCTGGCCGACTTCGACGTGGACATCTCGATCCACCTCAACGGCTGTCCCAACGCCTGCGCCCGCACGCAGGTGGCCGACATCGGCCTCAAGGGCATGATCGTGACCGCGCCGGACGGCCGGCAGGTCGAGGGCTTCCAGGTGCATCTGGGCGGCAGCCTCGGCATGGCCGCCGGGCAGACCGCGGGGTTCGGCCGCAAGCTGCGCGGCCTCAAGACCACCGCCGACGAACTTCCCGAGTACGTGGAGCGGCTCGCCCGCCGCTACCTCGCCGGCCGCAAGGACGACGAGACGTTCGCACAGTGGGTTTCCCGGGCGGACGAGGAGGACCTGAAATGAGTGAGCGCCAAGCTCCCCTGTACTGCCCCTACTGCGGAGACGAGGACCTGCACCCGTCGGAGGAGGGCGGCCACGGTGCCTGGGAGTGCCGCTCCTGCGCCCGGGTCTTCGCGCTGAAGTTCGTCGGTTTGGCCAAACGAGCGCTGGAGGTGTCGCGGTGAGTGCCCGCACTCAGGAGGAGCTTCGTGAGCTGGCCATTCAGGCTGGTCGCGAGCTGGAAGGCAAGCCTGCCGAGGAGATCGTCGCCTGGGCGCTGGAGGAGTTCGGCGAGCGGTTCTGCGTGACCAGCTCGTTCGCCGACGCCGTCCTCGTGCACGTGGTGTCGAAGGTGGCCCCGGGCATCGACGTCGTGTTCCTCGACACCGGCCTGCACTTCGCCGAGACCCTGCGGGTACGCGAGATCGTGCAGCGCCAGCTGCCCGTCACCGTCCGGTCGATCCGTCCGCGGCTGACCGTCAAGGAGCAGGACGAGCAGTTCGGCCCGCGGCTCTACGCCCGCAGCCCCGACGAGTGCTGCGACCTGCGCAAGGTCGAGCCGCTGGAGCGGGCGCTGCGGGACTACGACGCGTGGGCGGCGGGGCTGCGCCGCGACGAGTCCCCGACGCGGGCGAACACGCCGGTCGTGGGCTTCGACACCAACCGCGGCAAGGTCAAGGTCGCCCCGCTCGCGGCGTGGACCCAGGCCGACGTCGACTCCTACATCTCGCGCTACAACGTCCCGGTCAACGCGCTGCTGCGCCAGGGGTACGCGTCGGTGGGCTGCTGGCCGTGCACCCGGCGCACGCCTCCCGGTGAGGACCCGCGCTCGGGTCGCTGGCCGATGTTCGACAAGACCGAGTGCGGTCTCCATCAGTGACCGCAATCCTCCTGGTCGCCCACGGGTCGAGCTACCCGCGAGCCGCCGCGACGACCCGGGCGCTGGCCCGGGCGGTCGCGGCGGCCCGGCCGGGCTCGGTGGTGACCACGTCCTACCTCGACCATGCCGGGCCTCGGCCGGACGAGGAGCTGGCCCGGTTGCAGGCGGCGGGCCACCAGGCGGTGACGATCGTGCCGCTGCTGCTCACCTCGGCCTACCACGGCCGCGTCGACCTGCCCGCGGTCGTGGCCAAGGCGCGCGCTGACGGCGTCGACATCCCGGTCGCGGTGACCGACGTACTGGGCCCCGTGGGCGGTGTCGTCCCGGCCCGGCTGCTCGCCGGCCTCCGTAGGCGGCTGGCCGAGACCGGCGCCTCGTTCGACGCCGTGGTCCTGGCCGCCGCGGGTACCCGCGACCAGGTGGCCCTGTCGACGGTGGAGAGGTCGGCCCGGGCGCTCGGCCACCTGCTCGGCGTGCCGTGCCTGCCGGCGTACGCGTCGGCGAGCGCACCGATCGCGGGGGAGGCGGTGGCCTCGCTGCGGCTGGGCGGCGCGCGTTCCGTGGCTGTCGCCGCGTACTTCCTGGCTCCCGGCCGGCTCTACGATGCCGCCGTGGACTCCGCGCATGCCGCCGGCGCGGTGGCCGCCGCCCGCCCGCTGGGCGCGGCGCCGGAGCTGGCCCGGCTGGTGCTCGACCGGGTAGGGGTGGCGCTCGTCAGCGCTTAGGCGAGCCCTTGCGTACCGTCGGGTCATGATGACGTGTCCGAAATGCAGCGGCCAGATGCGGCACTACGAGCGCAGCGGCGTGACGGTCGACCAGTGCACCGAGTGCCGGGGGATCTTCCTCGACCGCGGCGAGCTGGAGCGGCTGATCGACGCGGAGAACTCGTGGCACGGTGGCGGTGCCCCGCGCCAGGCGCATCAGCAGCGGCACCGCGACTTCGACTCCGACGAGTATCCGGTCTACAGCCAGCAGCAGTATCAGCAGCACCCGCGCAAGAAGCGTAAGAGCTTCCTGGACGAGCTTTTCGACTAGCCCCTGAACATAGTGACGCCCCGGTGGGCCGATAGCCCCCGGGGCGTCACGCCGTCTCGTACGGGCGGTCTTTGGGTCAGGCCGAGTGAGCGCGGACCCGCAGGCCCCCGCGGCGCTTGACGGCGCGCCGCTCCTCTTCGCTCATCCCGCCCCAGACGCCGGCGTCCTGACCGGAGTCGAGCGCCCATTGAAGGCACTCGTCGGTCACGGAGCAGCGCCGGCAGACCGCCTTGGCCTGCTCGACTTGCAGCAGGGCCGGGCCGGACGTCCCGATCGGGAAGAACAGCTCCGGGTCCTCGTCGCGGCAGGCAGACAGGTGGCGCCAGTCCGACATGGCGGCAACACTCCTTGGGTTTGCGGAATCGGTGGCAGTGAGTGCGTAGAACTTTCCTATATGCATCTCGTGGTGCCGGTCGGGGCGGTGCATCCGAGCCGAACGGCAAGCACGTGAGCAGGCAACTCGCTTCGCTTGTGAATACTTTCACGAACTATGACGATGTCAAGGGGGGCGTTACGAAAAACTCGGAGCGCGTGAGAGAGGTCACGCTGTGTATGTCTGGGTTTTTTGAGGCCGTCGGCCTTGTCGCTCGACTGCTCGTAACCCACAGTAGTACCACGAGTGATCGGATGCCACCATTTCCGAAGGGTTACCCCTGTTGGTGCCGGTCAATCGAGGTGCTGGCAGCAGAACGAGTAACGCGTCAGCACACGATCCGTAACGCCTCCGGGACCGACAAGAACTGGATTTTGTTGCGCTCACCCAGATACTCACCGTCAAGCTGGAATGCCATCGGCTGGTCGGTGCGAAGCGCGAACGTTTCGAGATCGTGGAGGCCCAAGAGCCTCTTCCCGCGCGGGCGCGGAGTGCGCGCGAGAATCTGCTGCACCGTCCGCGTCGTACTCGGCACGTGCAACTCGCGCATCGCCATCACGTCGAGCCCCGTGTCGAACGAGGCGTCCGGGCACGGGTTGACCGGACGGTCCCGCAGATAGGTCCACGGCGCGGTGTTCTGCACGATCGCCATCCCCAGGCCGACCTCCGGCTCCGCACCCGGCCGCTCCAGCGTCACGGGCGGGTGCCGGCGCTCGGTCTGCAGGAAGTACTGCATGAACGTGGAGCGCATGTAGAGCCAGGGCGTAGACGTCCGCCCGCGCAGCCGGGCCCGCTCCACCCGGCGGACGACCTCGGCATCCAGCCCCAGGCCGGCGCAGAACGTGAAGTACCGGTCGTCGGCGCGGCCCAGGCTGATCGACCGGGTGCGGCTCTCCCGGATGGCCTCCAGGATCACCCCGGCGCCCTCGGCCCAGTCCTTCGGCATGCCCACGGCGCGCGCGAAGACGTTGGTGGAGCCGCCCGGCACCACGGCGAGCGCGGGCCGGTCGTCGGCCTTCTCACCGGTCTCCATCAGGCCGTTGACGGCCTCGTTGACGGTGCCGTCGCCCCCGAGCGTGATCACCAGGTCGACGCCGTCGATCGCCGCGTTCCGTGCCAGCATCGCGCCGTGCCCGCGGCGGCGGGTGTATGCGACCGTAATGTCCACTTCGCTCCGCAGCGCCCGCACCAGGACGTCACGGCTACGTTCGCTCGTGGTGGTCGCCTTCGGATTGACCACGAGAAGGGCGCGCATGGCCGGCACTGTACCCCGATGCTGCGAATGCAAGCGTCGTCGGCGGCGGTACAGTAGCCGCCGTGACGCCGATGCCGCCAACGCTGCGCTGGGCCGTCGGCCTGCTGGCCGGTGAGGCGGTGGTCGTGGCGGCGCTCGCCGGTTTCGTCATCTACAAGGACCTCACCGCGACGGTCGCGGTGTGGCGGGACGCGATGATCGTGACCGGGTTCGCCGCCACGTGCGCGATCCTGCTCGGCCTGCTCGCCTGGATGCTGGCCCGCAGGCGGGGCTGGGCGCGCGGGCCCGCCGTCGTGCTTCAGCTGATGCTGCTGCCCGTCGGCTGGTACATGGTCTCCGGCGGCCTGGCCTGGCTCGGCGTGCCGGTGTTCCTGCTCGGCCTGGTCGGCGGCGGCCTGCTGGTGGCCCCGGCCACCCGCACGGCGCTCGGCGTCGAGTAGGCGCTTCCCGCCTCCGCCGCGCCTAGGCTGTCTCCTCGTGGAAATCGACGAGATAGATCGAGTTCCGACCTACCAGTTGCTGGCGGACCGCCTGCGCGACCAGATCACGTCGGGCGTCCTGCGCCCCGGTGACCGGCTGCCCACCGAGCCACAGCTGTGCGCCCGCTCGGGCGTGAGCCGGTCGACCGTCCGCGAGGCGCTGCGGCTGCTGACCAGCCAGCACCTCATCGTGACGACCCGAGGGGTGACCGGGGGCAGCTACGTGGCCGAGCCGAGCGCCGCCCGGCTGGGCGACATGCTCTCCACCGGGCTGAACATGCTCATGTCCGCGGGCACGGTCAACACCGCGCAGTGGTTCGAGGTACGCGAGACGGTCGAGGTCCCGGCCGCCGGCCTGGCCGCGCGGCGGCGCACCGACGCCGATCTCGCCGCGCTCGCCGAGACGCTCTTCGATCCCGACGCCACGCCGGTCGACGTGATCGTCGGCGCGCACCTCCGGTTTCACATCCGGCTGGCGGAGGCGACCGGCAACCCGCTCTACGAGATGATCACGAGGCCGCTCTACAGCGTGGCCACCGAGCGCACGGTCGGCGATCGGGCGCCGGCCGACTTCTGGCGGCGGGTGGACACCGAGCACCGGGCGATCCTGCGGGCGGTAACGGCCCGAGACGCACCAGCAGCGCGGGCCGCGGCCCGCGCCCACCTCGAACACGTACGCGGACGGTATGCCGATGCCGAGGTCCGCCTCGACCTGCGATGACTCAGACCATCGCCGGGCGGCGCTTGGTCAGCTGGATCGAGACGAGGTTGTCCTGGGCCTTGGCCGAGACGTCGTCGGTGAGCGCGCTGAGCACCTGCCACGCGAACGACTCACCCGAGGGCAGCCGCACCGAGGCGGCGTTGTCGGTCGGGACCGTGGCGTTGACGGTCAGCGCGTCGTCGGTCACCACGAACCGGCAGGACAGCACGGCGTCGAGGGAGGCCAGGGCGAGCAGGATGGCGCACGCCTCGTCCACGGCGATGCGCAGGTCCTCGATCTCGTCGAGGGTGAACTGCAGCCGCGAGGCCAGGCTCGCCGTGGCGGTGCGCAGGACGCCGAGCCAAGCGCCGGATGCGGGGACGGCGAGCAGCACCACGTCTGCCTGCTGGTCCGTTGTGGACGTTTCTGGTGCCGCTTGAGTCACCCTGCATCCCCCCGCAACGACTGTAGGGCCTCGGTCCGGTAGTTGGGTGCGTGTGCTGCCAGGTCGCGCAGGGCGGCGCCGGTCAGCCGGTAAGGCACCCACTCGTCCAGCGCGACGGCCTGAATGGAGTGGTAGAACTCGCGGGCCGGGTTCCAGTGCAGCACCCACCAGTCCAGCCGCTCGTACCCGCGCTCCGCGCAGACCCCGGCGAGCGCGGCGAGCAGGGCCCGCCCCACGCCGGCTCCGCGCGCCGCCGGGCGCACGTAGAGATCTTCCAGGTAGACGCCGTGCACGCCGCGCCAGGTGGAGAAGTTGAGAAACCAGAGGGCCATGCCGACCGCGTCGCCGTCGATCGCGGCGACGTGCCCGAACAGGGCGGGGCGCTCGGCGAAAAGGGCGCTGTCCAGCTGGGCCTCGGTGAGGTGGCACTCCTGTGGCGCCCGCTCGTACTCCGCGAGCTCGTGCACCATGGCGACGATGGCGGGCACGTCTGTCCGGCGTGCTTGCCGGATCTCGACGCCCATCTCGCCTCCCACGGCTACCTGGTTCGGCTGTGGCCCCCATGCCCGTACCCGGGCCGGGGGCCACCAATCCTCACCCGGAGGTCAGGCTTGCTTCGTCTCCCAGAAGATCTTCGAGATCTCCTCGATCTTGCCGAGCAGCTGGTCGGCGACCGCGGGGTCGACCGAACCCTTCACGCCGCTGGCACCAGCCAGCTTAGTGGCCTCGTTGAACAGCTGGTGCAGGTGCGGGTACTTCTCGAAGTGCGGTGGCTTGAAGTAGTCGGTCCAGAGCACCCATAGGTGGTGCTTGACCAGCTCAGCGCGCTGTTCCTTGATCACCAGAGCCCGGGTGCGGTACTCGAGGTCCTGGCTGGCCTGGTACTTCTCACTGATCGCCTTGACCGACTCCGCCTCGATCCGGGCCTGCGCCGGGTCGTAGACCCCGCACGGCAGGTCACAGTGGGCGGAGACGATGGTGCGGGGAGTGAGTAGACGCGGCAGACGCATCGAACCCTCCATGGGTGGTTTGCGATGATCCTCAAGACCGACCCTACCCCTGCCCGCTCCTTACAGCGACAGAGAGGTCTCGCTTTGCGCCTGCCGTGGTACCCGGTCCTCGTGCACGGGCCGTCGATGGCGCCGACGCTGCGCCACGGGGACGCGCTGATCGTCCGCCGGACCACGCGGGCCCGCCCGGGCGACGTCGTCGTCGCGCGCTTCCGTGGCCGGCCCGACCTGCTGGTGGTCAAACGGGTGGCGCGCCGCGACGGTGACGGTTGGTGGCTGGTCGGCGACAATGACCTCATCACCGACGACTCGCGCGCATACGGGGTAGCGGACGTGGCCGGCAAGGTACTCCTGCGGTGGTGGCCGCGGCCGGCGCGGGTCCGGCGTCGCAAAGTGTGAGATGTCCCCGCGGGTGACATGGCTCAACGTCACCTACGCTGCCAGCCACTATGCTCCCCCTAGTCCAGGGAGACCCCCGCGCATCAGCGCGTGCCACTGTCGGGCGAGACCCACCGCCGACACGGCCCGCCACCTGTTCATTCAACGTGGCAAGGAGGCCCCGTGTCCTTCGATCCGCAGGATCCCGTCTTCACTCTGCACCGCGGCGGCAAGCTGGTGGTCAACTCCGCCGTGCCGCTGTCCACCCGGGACGACCTCTCCCTGGCCTACACCCCGGGCGTCGCGCAGGTCTGCGAGGCGATCGCCGCCGACGAGCGCCTGGTTCACGAGTACACCTGGGTCCGGCACACCGTGGCCGTCGTCACCGACGGCTCGGCCGTGCTCGGCCTCGGCAACATCGGGCCGCGCGCGGCGCTGCCCGTCATGGAAGGCAAGGGCGCGCTGTTCAAGCAGTTCGCCAACGTCGACGCGGTGCCGATCTGCCTGGACACCCAGGACACCGAGGAGATCATCGCGACGGTCCAGGCCCTCGCGCCGTCGTTCGGCGGCATCAACCTCGAAGACATCGCCGCCCCGCGCTGCTTCGAGATCGAGCGGCGCCTCGACGAGGCGCTCGACATCCCGGTTTTCCACGACGACCAGCACGGCACGGCGATCGTCGTGCTCGCCGCGCTGCGCAACGCGGCGGCGTTCCTGGACCGCAAGCTGGAGCGGCTGCGCGTGGTGGTCAGCGGAGCCGGTGCGGCCGGCGTCGCCGTCACCAGGATGCTGATCGCCGGCGGGGTCCGGGCAGAGGCGGTCGTCGTGGTCGACTCGCGCGGCGCGATCCACCGCGGGCGGGCCGACCTCACGCCGACCAAGCGTGAGCTGGCCGACCTGACCAACGGCGAGGGGGTGTCGGGCGGCATCGCCGAGGCGCTGCGCGACGCCGACGTGTTCATCGGGGTCTCCGGTGGCACGGTCGACGAGCAGGCGGTGGCCGGGATGGCACCGGGCGGCGCGATCTTCGCGCTCGCCAACCCCACTCCGGAGGTACACCCGGCGATCGCAGGCCGGCACGCGGCGGTGGTCGCGACCGGGCGCAGCGACTTCCCCAACCAGATCAACAACGTCCTCGCGTTCCCCGGCATCTTCCGGGGCGCACTGGACGCGGGCGCGACCCGGATCACCGACGGTATGAAGGTGGCGGCCGCGGACGCGATCGCCTCGATCGTGGCCAACGAGTTGCGCCGGGAGGCGATCGTGCCCAGCCCGCTCGACCCGCGGGTCGCCCCGGCGGTGGCCGTCGCGGTGGCCGAGGCCGCCGTTCGCGACGGGGTCATCCGATCCTGATCCTTTTCCGGGATCTTGGTGGCAAAGTGCGGCCAGGACAACACTTTGCCACCAAGATCCGGTACGGCCGGCTCTGCTAGCGTCGGCTTATGCGAGCCGCCTACGCCTCCGCCTTCAACCCCGACGACCCGCTGGCCGCCCTGGCCGTGGGGGAGCAGCCCGAGCCGGCGCAGGAGGGCTGGGTCACCGTCGACGTGGGGGCCAGCGCGCTCAACCACCACGACCTGTGGTCACTGCGGGGCGTCGGGCTGCGCGCCGACCAGTTGCCGATGATCCTGGGCTGCGACGCCGCCGGCGTGGACGCCGACGGCAACGAGGTCGTGATCTACTCCGTGATCGACGAGCCGACCGGTGACGGTCGCGCCTCGTCCATCTTGTCGGAGTACTTTCCGGGCACGCTCGCGGAGCGGGTGGCGGTGCCCGCGCGCAACCTCGTAGCCAAGCCCGCCGAGCTTTCCTTCGCCGAGGCCGCGTGCCTGCCGACGGCCTGGCTGACGGCGTACCGGATGTTGACCACGAAGGGCCGGCTCCCGGAGGACGGCAGCGTCCTCGTGCAGGGCGCCGGCGGCGGGGTGGCGACCGCGGCGGTGGTGCTCGGCGTGGCGCTCGGCGCGCGGATCTACGCGACCAGCCGCGACGCCGACAAGCGTGAGCGCGCGGCGGCGCTGGGAGCCATCGCCCTCGAAAGCGGCGCCCGGCTGCCGGAGCGCGTCGACGTGGTGATCGAGACGGTCGGCGAGGCCACGTTCGACCACTCGCTCAAGTGCGCCAAACAGGGCGGCCGGATCGTCGTGTCCGGCGCCACGGCCGGGTACCTGCCCAAGGTCAACCTGCGCCGGGTGTTCACCGGTCAGCTGGAGATCCTCGGCTCGATGATGGGCACCGCGGAGGAATTGGGGCAGCTGCTCGAGCTGTGCGCGACTCGTGGGGTGCGGCCGATCATCGACTCCGAGCACGGGTTCAGCGACGTGCGCGGAGCGTTCGAGCGGCTCGCTTCCGGTGACGTCTTCGGCAAGGTGGTCGTGGACCACACCCGCTGACTTAGGGGACTTTCCCGGTGCCGCACCCCGCCCCGCCAAGGCACAGTTGACGGCATGCGGGGGAAGCTGTGGGCCTACGCGGCGATGGCCTGGTGCCTGATCTTCGCGGTCCGCGGCGCCTACTGGGCGCTGGGCGGGACGGCGGGGATCGACACCGTGGCGCCGGGCGTGCGGGACTATCCGGGCATCCGCACGATCCTGTGGGTGACGGTGGTGCTGGAACTGGTCGGCGCGGCGCTCGCGCTGGCGCTGACCCGACCGCGCCGCGCGCCGGGCTGGCTGCTCCTGCTGCCCGCGTGGGGCGCCGGTGCGCTGCTGGCCGGCCATGGCCTGGAGTTCGTCTCGTTCGGCGCGCTGACCGCCGCCGGTGTCTTCCCCAGAAGCGCGCAGACGCTCTGGTACGCCCTGATGTGGGGGCCGTGGTTCCTGCTCGGCGGGGTGCTGTTCATGGCGGCCGGCTGGGCCTACCTGCGCGCCGACCCGGCCCGGCGGACCAGCGCGGTGCTGGCGAGCGGCCTGGGCGCGTTCGCGGGCGCGGCCGTCGCGGCCGCGCCGCTCGTGCTCGGGATCGGTTGACCCCCGAACGGGTGACACATGGATCGACATCGCTGACTTTTGCGGTGCTGCCTGCCACTATCCGACATTTGGTGGCGCGACGCCGGCTGGACGCGTTCGCTAAGGTGCGTGGCATGTCTAACGAGTACGCCGATCCGAGCGGCGACACTGAGCAGTTCAAGGCCTTCGTCCACGCTCCGCAGGAGCAGGCGGGCCGCTCGCGCACCCCGTTGATCATCGGTGGCGTCGTCGCCGTCGCGCTGGTCGCCCTGGTGGTCGTTCTCCTGCTGGGCTGAGCCCGGCCCTACAGGGTCGACTCCCAGCGCGACGAGCCCGCCGACGTGCCGTCACTCGCGAGCCGACCCTTCGCGGCGGCGTCCCGGTAGAGCGTCCAGCGCAGGAAATCGGTCGTCGTCGCCACTACCTTGTCAAAACCCGCGCCGCCCGGCGCCAGATAGCTGATGTGGTCGCGGCCCAGGAGCGTGAGAAACGCCCTGGGCCACGACTGTGCTGCGTCGTAGGCGGCCCGGCCGTCCTTGTACGGGACCGTGTCGTCGGCGTCGCCGTGAATGAACAGCAGCGGCGTGGGTGCGCCCGCGTACTGCCCGCTCAGCGACCCGCCGGCGACGACGATTGCGGCCCGGACCCGGTGGTCCCGCTGGCCGGCGAGCATCCCGGTCGTGGTGTAGCCGCCGGCTGAGTGGCCCGCGGCGGCGACCGCCGCCGTGTCGAGGTGCTCGGCGAGCGGATCGCCGCCCGCCGTGTCCAGCGCGAGCACCTGGGTCAGCACGTACGAGGCGTCGGCGGGCTGGTTGAGCAGGTCGGCGATCTCGAACGTCGCCGCGCCCTGCCGGGTGTGCGGGTAGGCCGGTGCGGCGACCACGAACCCGGCGGCGGCCCAGCGGGTGGCCACCGGGGCGAGGTGCTGGGGCAGCCCGCCCAGCCCGTGGCTGAGGATGACGACCGGGAAGCGGCCGGCGGCCGGGGTGGCGCCGGACCTTGCGCCACCGCCGGCGACGCCACTCGCCGGGTACCACAAGGTGGTGGGCAGCGGCCGGTCGGCGGCGCGGGAGAGGCTCAGTTGCCGCACCCCGACCGCGAGGGCCTTGGCCGGCGCGGGCCGGGTCGGCAGCGGCTCCGGCGCCCGGGTCGGTGCGGCGTTGGGCACCGCGCTCGCCGCCGGCGCCCCCACCCAGCGGGTGTCGGTGGCCGGCCCGCACCCGGCAAGCGCCGCGACCAGAGCGAGGGCGGGCAGGGCGGTTCGCAGGCGCACCCGTCGACCGTAGCTACTCGTCCTCGTCGTCGTCCAAACGCGCGAGCCAGGTGGCCAACCGCTCCACCGGCGTCTCGAACTCGGGGTTGAGGTCGACGAAGTCGCGCAGCCGCTCGGCCAGCCAGACGATGCTCACGGTCTCCTCGCCGCGCCGTTCGGCGAGCTCTTCGATACCGCGGTCGGTGAAGTACACACCCACTCCTTCAGCGATCTTGGACACTTGTGCGGCCTATAGCTCGCACAAGTGTCCAAGATCCACGAACTCAGGCGCGCGGCAGGGCCGCCTCGATCAGCGCGGCCTGCTCGGCGTCGTGCATCTTCGTCGAGCCCACCGCAGGAGCCGCCGCCGACGGGCGGGAGATGCGCCGCAGGCGCACGCCCTCCAGGTGCTCCAGCAGGTTGAGCGCGATGAACGTCCACGCACCCTGGTTGGCCGGCTCCTCCTGTACCCACGCGTAGTCCTCGGCGTTGGGGTAGCTCGCGATGACCGCGCGCACCTCGTCCACCGGCAGCGGGTAGAGCTGCTCCAACCGGACGATCGCCGTGTCGGTGATGCCCCGGTCGCCGCGCGCCTGGATCAGGTCGTAGTAGACCTTGCCCGAGCACAACAGCACCCGCTTCACCGCGTCGTTGCGCACCCCGGCGTCGGGGATGACCAGCTGGAAGGTGCCGGTGGTGAAATCGTCCACCGACGACACGCACAACTTGTGCCGCAGCAGCGACTTCGGCGTGAAGACGACCAGCGGCTTCTTCTTCGGCGACAGGGCCTGCCGGCGCAACAGGTGGAAGTGGTTGGCCGGGGTGCTGGGCACCGCCACCCGGAGGTTGTCCTCCGCGCACAGCTGCAGGTAGCGCTCGAGGCGACCCGAGGTGTGGTCGGGGCCCTGACCCTCGTGCGAGTGCGGCAGCAGCAGCGTCAGCGCACTGCGCTGGCCCCACTTCACCTCACCCGACGAGACGAACTCGTCCACGATGGACTGTGCGCCGTTGACGAAATCGCCGAACTGCGCCTCCCACATCACCAAGGCGTCCGGGTTCTCCACTGAGTACCCGTACTCGAAGCCCATCGCCGCGAACTCGCTCAGCAGCGAGTCGTAGATGAACAGCCGGCCCGACCTGTCGGCGACGTGCTGGATCGGGAAGTAGTCCCGGCCGGTGACCGCGTCGACGATCGCCGCGTGCCGCTGCACGAACGTGCCGCGCTTGGAGTCCTGGCCGGACAGCCGGACCGTGACGCCCTGGGCGAGCAGCGCGCCGAACGAGATGATCTCGGCGAAGCCCCAGTCGATCTTGCCCTCGACGGCCATCTTCGCCCGCCGCTCGAGCAGCTGCGCCACCCGCTTGTGCGGCGTGAAACCGGCCGGCAGGTTGACGTGCGCCTCGCCGATCCGCTTGAGCAGGTCGGCGTCGATGGCGGTGTCGACCACCGGCTCCGCCTCCGGCTCGCGCAGCCGCGTGATGCGCGCCGACGGGCCGGACGAGGTGTCGCGGGTCGCCTTGAACACCGTCTCCAGCTGCTGCTGGTAGTCGCGCAGCAGCTCCTCGGCGTCTCCGAGGTTGATGTCGCCGCGGCCGATCAGCTCCTCGGTGTAGATCTTGCGGACCGAGCGCTTGGTGTCGATGATCTGGTACATCAGTGGGTTGGTCATCGATGGGTCGTCGCCCTCGTTGTGGCCGCGCCGTCGGTAGCAGACCATGTCGAGCACGACGTCCTTGTTGAACGCCTGCCGGTACTCGAAGGCCAGCCGCGCCACCCGCACGACCGCCTCCGGGTCGTCGCCGTTGACGTGGAAGATCGGCGCCTGGATCATCCGGGCCACGTCGGTGGAGTACATCGACGAGCGGGAGTACTCCGGCGCGGTCGTGAAGCCCACCTGGTTGTTGACGACCACGTGGATCGTGCCGCCGGTGCGGTAGCCGCGCAGCTGCGACAGGTTGAGCGTCTCCGCCACCACGCCCTGCCCGGCGAACGCGGCGTCGCCGTGCACCAGCAGCGGCAGCACCGTGTACCCCTCGAGCTTGAGGTCGATCTTGTCCTGCTTGGCGCGCACGATGCCTTCGAGGACCGGGTTGACCGCCTCCAGGTGCGACGGGTTCGCGACCACGGAGACCGTGGTCGCGTGCTCGCCGTCGGGCGTGGTGAACTTGCCGACCTGGCCCAGGTGGTACTTGACGTCACCCGAGCCGTGCGCCGACTTCAGGTCCAGGTGCCCCTCGAACTCGGAGAAGATCTTCTCGTAGGGCTTGCCGACGATGTTGGCCAGCACGTTGAGCCGGCCGCGGTGGGCCATGCCGATGACGACCTCGTCCATGTCGGCGCGCGCGGAGTCCTGCAGGATCTCGTCGAGCAGCGGGATCAGGCTCTCCCCGCCTTCGAGTGAGAACCGGCGCTGGCCAACGTACTTGGTCTGCAGGAACGTCTCGAACGCCTCGGCCGCGTTGAGCCGGCCCAGGATGTGCTTCTGCTCCTCGGCGTCGGGCTTCTCGTACTTGCGCTCGACCCGCTCCTGGATCCAGTGGCGCTCCTCCGGGTCCTGGATGTGCATGTACTCGACGCCGATGCGCCGGCAGTAGGAGTCCCGCAGGACGCCGAGGACCTCGCGCAGCTTCATCTTCTGTTTGCCCACGAACCCGCCGACGTTGAACCTGCGGTCGAGGTCCCACAGCGTGAGGTCGTGCTGCAGCACGTCGAGGTCGGGGTGCTTGCGGATGCGGAACTCGAGTGGGTCGGTGTCGGCCATGAGGTGACCGCGCACCCGGTAGGCGTGGATCAGCTCGAGCACGCGGGCGGTCTTGTCGACCTGGCCCTCGGCGTCCACCTCGACGTCGCGCACCCAGCGCACCGGCTCGTACGGGATGCGCAGCGCGGTGAAGATCTCGTCGTAGAAGCCGTGCCCGCCGAGCAGTAGCTCGTGGATGCGCTTGAGGAAGTCGCCGGACTGGGCGCCCTGGATGATGCGGTGGTCGTACGTCGAGGTCAGCGTGATGATCTTGCTGACGGCCATCTCGGCGAGCCGCTCGTCGGACATGCCCTGGTATGGCGCCGGGTACTCCATGGCGCCGACGCCGAGGATCGTGCCCTGCCCGGGCATCAGGCGCGGGATCGAGTGGACCGTGCCGATGCCGCCCGGGTTGGTCAGCGAGATCGTGGTGCCGGAGTAGTCGGCCATCGTCAGCTCGCCACGCCGGGCGCGGCGGATCACGTCCTCGTACGCCTGCCAGAACTGCCGGAAGTCCATCGACTCGGTCTGCTTGATGCTGGGCACCACCAGCGAGCGGGATCCGTCGGACTTGACCAGGTCGATCGCGATGCCGAGGTTGACGTGCTCGGGCTCGGCCACGGCCGGCTTGCCGTCGACCTCGGTGTAGGAGTTGTTCATCTCCGGGTGGACGGCGAGGGCCTTGACCAGCGCGTACCCGATCAGGTGGGTGAAGCTGACCTTGCCGCCCCGGCCCCGGGTGAGGTGGTTGTTGATGACGATGCGGTTGTCGGCGAGCAGCTTCGCGGGCACCGCCCGCACGCTCGTCGCGGTCGGGACCTGCAGCGACGCCTGCATGTTGGCGACGATCCGCGCGGCGACGCCGCGCAACGGCACGGTCTTCACCTCGTCGGCCTCGGCCGGCGGCGCGCTCTTGGCGGCGGCCGGCTTGGCGGGCGCGGGCTTGGCCGGTGCCGGGCTGGAGCCGGCGGCGGGCTTGGCGGGAGCCGGAGCCGGAGCCGGCGCGGGTGCGGGTGCGGCGGCGGGTGCTGCCTTGGCGGGCGCCGTGGCCTTACTCTCCGTGGTCTTCGCCGAGGCGGCCGCGGCCGGTGCCGGGGCGGGCGCCTTCACGGGCTCGGCGCTTACGCCGTCGCCCCCTGGGCGGTAGTCGGCAAAGAAGTCATGCCATGCGGGATCGACGCTCGCCGGGTCGGACAGGTACCGCTGGTACATGTCCTCGACGATCCACTCGTTCGGGCCGAAGCCTGCCAGTGGGTTGTCCTGCGAGTTGGTCGCTTGGGTCGACACGCCGCAATCGCCTCTTCCACGCGCGCGAATTGAAGTCAAAATGCGGCTTCTAGGCTACGCGCTGCGTGACGGGCGGACGTCATCGACGTCCGCCCGTGTCGCGCTTCACACCACATGTCGGAAAAGCGACAGGCCGGGACGACCTAGGACACGTCGCGCTTGCGCAGGATCAATGTCCCGATCAGGCCGGCTACCAGCCCGTACGCCACGAGCACGGCGGCGCCGGCCCACTGCGGCGGGCTTTCGGGGAACAGTTTCACCGGCGACAGCATGATCTGTGAGGCCGTCGACGGGACGAGCACCTGCGCGGTGAGCACCCAGTCCTTCTTGATCCACTGGTGCAGCAGGAAGAACAGGATCTGGGCCACCTGCATGCCGATCAGGTACAGGACGGAAAGCGTGATCGTCGCGGCGAGCTGGCTGCGGATCAGCGCGCCGAAGCCGACGCCGAAGACCGCCCAGATCGCGTAGGCCATGAGGTTGAGCAGAATGGCCCGGGTGACCTCCCAGTCGCCGAGATGGCTCGGGAATCCCTCCACCTTGAAGAAGATCGCGCCGGCGATGATGTCGATCACCGTCGTGATGAGCCAGAAGAACGCCGCGACCGATATCGCGGTGAGGATCTTGGCGACCACCACCTTCGTGCGGTGCGGCGTCGCCAGGTAGGTCGCGGTCGCCGTCTGGTGGTGGTACTCGTTGGTGATCAGGAGAACACCGAGGATCGCGACGAACAGGCAACCGAAGAGCTGACCCGACGTGAAGACGGTGGTCGCCTGGGTCAGGACCTGGTGCTGCGCCTCGAAGCTCTCGCGCATCCGCTCGGCCTGGTCGGGCGGCGTATCCGGCGGGATGTCGAGCCGTTCGTTGAGGAAGAAGTGCGCCTGGGCGCAGTTGATCACCAGCGCCAGGGCGGTCGTGAGGATCGAGGCCAGCCCGAAGAGCCACCAGGTGTTGGTGGTGCGGATCTTCAGCAGCTCGCTGCGCAACAGCCGGGTCATCGGATGGCCGCCTTCCCCTGGGTCAGTTCGAGGAACACGTGCTCGAGATCGGGGCGCTCGGCCACCAGCTCATGCAGCTCCGCCCCGGCGCGCAGGGCGGCCGCCCCGACCGCGGGCGCCTCCACGCCGGTGACGAGGAGGGCACCGTCGGGCCCGGTGGAGACGGTCGCGTCGACCGCCGCCAGCTCCTTGCTCAGCGCCTCCGCGTTCGGCGTGCGGACCCGCACCCGCGCCTGGCTCGACATCGAACCGATCACGGTGCCGACCGAGCCCTGCCGGACCAGCCTGCCGGCGGCGATGATCACGACGTCGTCGGCGAGCAGCTCCATCTCCGACAGCAGATGGCTGGAGACCAGGATCGTGCGGCCCTCACCCGCCAGCCGCCGCAGCAGGTCGCGCATCCAGCGGATGCCCTCCGGGTCGAGGCCGTTGGCCGGCTCGTCGAGGATCAGCACCCGCGGGTCGCCGAGCATCGCCGCCGCGATGCCCAGCCGCTGGCGCATGCCCAGCGAGTACCCCTTGAACTTGCGCTTGGCCGCCGGCGTGAGGCCGACCAGGTCGAGCGCCTCGTCGGCGCGGCGCGCGGGCAGCCCGGCGGCCGCGCAGATGACGCGCAGGTGGTTGCGGCCGGTGCGGCCCTTGTGCGCGGCCGACGCCTCCAGGACCGCCCCGACCGTGCGCACCGGTTCGGTCAGGTCGGCGTAGCGCTGACCGCCGATCGTCGCCGAGCCGGCCGTCGGGGTGACGAGGTTGAGCACCATGCGCAGCGTGGTTGTCTTGCCCGCGCCGTTCGGACCGAGAAAGCCGGTGACCCGGCCGGGCTCGACCACGAACGACAGGTTGTCGACCGCCCGGACGTTCTTATATTGCTTCGTCAGGCCGGACACGACGATCTGCCCGTCGGACACAGGGTCTCCTCCCATATGGTTTCGCGGTGACACGGTACGCGGTAGGTCTGCCTAACGTTGGCCCGTTCGCCGACCCCACGGTGCTGGTCGATCTGGCCGTTTCGGCCGAGGGGCACGGGTGGGACGCGGTGTTCCTCTGGGACCACGTGCTCTACCACCATCCAGAGTGGAGCGTCGTCAGCCCGGTGGTGGTCGCGTCCGCCATCGCCGCCCGCACCTCCCGGATCCGGCTCGGCGTGCTCGTCACCGCACTGCCGAGGCGGCGGGTGCAGATCGTGGCCCGGGAGTCGGCCACGCTCGACGCGCTCTCCGGTGGCCGGCTGGTGTTCGGCGCCGGCATCGGCTCCATGGACACCGAATACGCCGCCTTCGGCGAAGACCACGATCTGCGGGTACGCGGACAGCGGCTGGACCGGTCGCTCGACGCGCTCGCGGCACTGTGGACGGGCCGGCCGGTCGAGTTGGTCGCCGGGCAGCCGGTGCGGATGCTGCCGACGCCGGTGCAGCGGCCCCGGATTCCGGTCTGGTGCGCGGGCCGCTGGCCCAACAAGCCCGGATTCCGCCGCGCCGCGCGGTGGGACGGGATCGTGGCGACGTTCGCCGGCAGTGGCCGCGAGACTCCGGTGCCGGTCGAGGCTTTCGCGGCGGCGGTGCGGTTCGTGGCCGCGGAGCGCGGTTCGCTGGACGGGTTCGACGTGGCGCTCGAAGGCTGGTCCTCGTCGGCGGCCACGGTGGCGCCCTACGTCGATGCCGGCCTGACCTGGTGGATCGAGGCGATGGGCTGGTGGCGGGGCGGTGTGGACGGGGCCCGGGAGCGGATCGCGGCCGGCCCGCCGCGCCGCCCGCGGGACCGCGATGCGTCATCTGTATCTTGATCGCGATCAATGCGATATTTTGTTTTCCGATTCGAGGAATCAACTCTTGACGATGGATTCCGTAGCTACTTAACTGGGTCTGCCAACCCGCCGCGCGGGATCAATAGTCGAGGCCTGAGGCGCGCTTCGTAAGGGGCCCGCGTCACGTCCACAGTGGCAGCGTTTCCTGGGGGCGCGCCGACGGTGAAAATCGTCCGGCGTGAAAATGGGCGTGTCACTGTTTCCCTTCCGGCGGTGTGGCGTGTGCCTTTGTCGTCGATACCGACCCGGGCATCTTTATCGCCCCTGCGAGCCGGCGGATTGGGGGTTTGCGGTAGCCGTTCATTCCAAAGACCAGCGACGTCCTACCTCCAGGAGGGGTCAATGGATCGCTGTGTGCGTGGCCCGAAGTGGCTTCGCCTCACGCTCGTCTCGTGTGCCGCCCTCATCGCCAGCGCACTGGTCGCACCAGCCGCCAGCGCAACCGGCACCAGCCCGACCGGGTACCTGGAAGTCTGCAAAACCGCGGCGGGCGCGGGGGTGACCGGCAATTTCGAATTCACCATTTCCGGCGTTACAGGCACGGTGACCGTTCCGGTCGGACTGTGCAGCATGCCGATTCAGGTTACCGCTGGGCAAGTCACCGTGACGGAAGTCCAGCGGACCGGGTTTACTCTCGCCGACATCACCGCACAGCCGGCCGATCGGCTGGTCAGCAAGAACGTTGCCAACCGTGCCGCGGTGGTCAATGTCGTCGCCGGTAGCACGGCTAACCAGACCATCGTGACGTTTACCAACAAGGTGACGCCGAAGGGGTTCCTGGAGGTCTGCAAGAAAGCCGCGACCGGCGATTCTTTGACCGGCAGCTTCGGATTCCTGGTCACCGCTGTCGGCTTCAGCACGACGATCACCGTCCCAGTCGGAAGCTGCAGCCAACCGATCCAGGTCCCGACCGGCAACGCCACTGTCACCGAGGCGGCGCGGGCCGACACCGAGCTGACGGCGATCACCGCGACGCCGACCGGGCGGCTCGTATCGAGCAACCTGGCGACCCGCACCGCGGTCGTGCAGATCGTCGCCGGTGACGTGTCCACCCAGACGATCGTCACCTTCACCAACAAGTCCAAGCCGCCACCGACCGGCTGGCTGAAGGTGTGCAAGAAGGCCGGACCCGGCGTGACCGTCGGTCAGGACTTCACGTTCACCGTCGGGGCGACAACGGTCGTGGTGAAGGCCGGCTACTGCAGCCAGCCGATCAGGCTGGCGGCCGGAAATGTCACGGTGACCGAGGCCGCGACGGCCGGGCTCCGGGTATCCGCGATCGCCGTCGCGCCAGCGACGGCGCTGGTGAGCAGCGACCTCAACGCCCGCACGGCGACGGTCAAGGTCACGGCGGACCAGACCACCGAGGTCACCTTCACAAACGAGAAGGTCACCGGCCAGCTGAAGGTCTGCAAGGTCGCGGGCACCGGGATCAAGCCCGGTGAGGCCTTCACCTTCACCGTGGGCACCCAGACCGTGACCGTCCAGGCCGGCTACTGCAGCCTGCCGATCACCCTGGCGGCCGAGAACGTCACCGTCAAGGAGACGATCCCGGCCGGGGTCAAGGTGAGCGCCATCACCGTGGCCGGCGCGGGTGTTCTTGTCAGCAGCGACCTCGCCACCGGCACCGCGGTGGTGCGGGTGGCCCCCGGCACGACCGAGGTCACCTTCACCAACACGAAGCCGCCGGTGGTCACCGGCTGTGTCCGGACCAAGGGGTACTACAAGAACCACAACGCCGTGGTCGTCTCGCTGCTGAGCAGCAGCGGCGGCAAGCTGACGGTCGGCGGAACGCAGTTGACCGCGGCGCAGATCGACGAGATCTACGGCCGCAACGCCAGCAACTTCCTCAACCAGGTCTCGCAGCAGCTCATCACCGCGCTGCTCAATCAGCTCGCCGGCGCCTCTACACCGGCTGACGTGCAGACGGCCATCAACGCCGCCCAGCTGCTCGTCAAGAACGCGGGTGGTCCGCTGACGGGGACCGCCACCTCGCAGACGACCGTCGTCTACAACGGCGTCACCTACACGGCCAGCCAGCTCGTGGGCCGGCTCTCCACCTACAACGAGGGGACAGCCGCGGGCGGCCCACCGCACTGCGGCGACTGATCCGCTACCTCATCGTCCCCACCACCGCTCCCGTCCTCCGCACGTGGAGGGCGGGAGTGGTGTGTCAGCCCGGCGGGAGCGCGATCCAGGTCGCGCGGGACGGGGCGAGAACCGACCCGTCCACGCCGTACACCGTGCACGCGACCTGCGCCTTGCGGCCCTCGGTGGCCACGAGCGCGCCCATCACGACACACCCGTCCCCGGCGGCGGGCAGCGCGTCCACCCGGGCGGCGATCCGGCCGAGCACGTAGGGCCGGTTTTCCAGCGACGGGTCCGGGCCGCCCGGCGAAGCTTCGCGGGCCGGACCCGTCGTCGGAATCGCCCAGCCGCCAGGGCAGTCCAGGGCGGCCCAGACCAGCGTCGGTTCGCAGCGTCACCACCGCGCCTCCCGGCGCTGACACGTACCGCGCCAGCATGCCCGCGGTATGTCCGCCGTGGGCCGAGTCCGGTGGGCCGTTGAACTTCGGTGGAATGATCACCGGTCGGCCTTCCTGATCACGTTTTTGAGCCCGGACCACACGTCGTCGACCGCGCAGACCTTCACATCGACCCGGCCGTGCGCCAGGGCGTAGTCGCGCACCTGGTTGCCGTCCAGGTCGGTCGCGAGCTCGGAGGCGCGCTTCGGCCAGGCGATCCACAGCGAACCAGCCGCCGTCGTCAGCGCGTGCAGCACCGGCCAGCGCCGGTGCAGGCGGGCGGCGTCCGGGCAGAAGCACACAATGACGTCGTACGGGCCGGCGCCCGCCCGCCGGTGCACGGTCACGCCGTCGGGCAGCCCGTCCACCGTGAAGACGGGCGGCGCACCGTCCAGGAGCAGGGTGTGCCCCGTCGCCACGCCCAGTTTCCGTGCCAACGGCGTACCCGAGTAACCAGCCACGCGCACACGCTCTCACAGCAGCCCGGATCGGATTTCACGTAACCGCCAACTTCGGCACGCGTCGATGACACTACGTTGCCGAATGGGGCCCCTTTCCTGTATGCCATGACGATTCTCGCGGTCACCGCACCGCCCACCGGTTCGGCGCGCTACAGCGTGCTGGTGGCGACCGAGGGCGAGCAGGTACGGGCCGCACAACGGCTGCGTTACAACGTTTTCGCCGGGGAGGTCGGTGCCACCCTGCACACGACCGAGCCCGGCCTTGACGTCGACGAGTTCGACGTCCACTGCGACCACCTCGTCATCACCGAGGACAACTCGGGGGACGTGGTCGGGACCTACCGGATGCTGCCGCCCGGACGCAGCGACCGGCTCTACTCCGACACCGAGTTCAACCTGACCGCACTGGCGCCGCTGCGTGACGCGGTGGTGGAGACCGGCCGTTCCTGCGTGCATCCCGACCATCGCACCGGCGCGGTCATCAACCTGATGTGGGCCGGCATCGCCCGGTACATGCATCTGTCCAACCGCCGCTGGCTCGCCGGCTGCGCGTCGGTACCCCTCGCCGACGCCACGCCGATCTGGCACCAGGTACGCGCCAAGCACCTCGCGCCGCCCGCCCTGCGGGTCACCCCGCACCGACCGTGGCCGATCGGTCCCGAGCCGGAGCGCCGGGTGACGATGCCGCCGCTGCTCAAGGGGTACCTGCGCCTGGGCGCGTGGGTCTGCGGGCCGCCCGCGCACGACCCGGACTTCAACGTCGCGGACCTGTTCGTCCTGCATTCGCTGGATCGGATGGACCCGCGGTACCTGCGGCATTTCCTGGGGGAGTGATGGTCACCGACTCGCTCTGGTTGCCCCGCTCGGCCTGCGACCTGTACTGTCTGCCGCCCGCCGACGCGGTGCCGCGCGTCCACCCGGCGCGGGTCCTCGCGCGGGTGCTGGCCGCGGCGGCCGTCCTGGTCGCCGCCACCGCCACGCTGCCGGTCATCCCGCTGCTGCCGGCGTACCGGCGGTCCCGGCTCATGCGACTGTTCGCCCGGGGGATCCTGCGCGCGCTCGGCGTGCGCCACACCCTGCGCGGGCGCACCCCGCGCGGCGGCGCGCTCGTGGTCGCCAACCATGTCTCGTGGCTGGACGTGCTGGTCCTGCTGGCCTACGTGCCGGCCCGCCTACTGGCCAAGCGCGAGGTCCGGTCGTGGCCGGTGATCGGCTCGATCGCGGCCGTCGCGGGGACCGTGTTCATCGACCGCAACCGCCCGCGGGCGCTGCCCCGGACGGTCGGCGACGTGGCGGGGGCCCTGCGTGCGGGCGCCGTGGTGGCCGTCTTCCCGGAGGGTACGACCTGGTGCGGTCAGGTCAGCGGACGGTTCCGGCCGGCGATGTTCCAGGCGACGGTCGACGCCGGCACGCCGGTCGCACCGGTCACGCTGCGGTTCCGCTGGGCTGACGGCCCGGGTACGACCATTGCCGCGTTCCTCGGCGAGGACACGCTGCTGGCGTCGGTGCGCCGGGTGGTGACGGCCCGGGGTCTGCAGGTCGCGGTCCAGGCACACCCGGCGCTGCACCCGACACCGGGCGCCTCGCGGCGGGCGCTGGCCGCCGTGGCGCAGTCGGTGGTCTTCGGCACCGCGGTTCACCCCCGATCTTGGACAGTTGGCGGGCCTGTGGCGCCGCCACGTATCCAAGATCCGGACGGGATGGAGCTGCCGCTCGCGGCCTAGGTCTCGCCCTATCGCGATGTATCGCGTGCCGCGATACGCTGCATCGCGAGGAGGGCGCCATGACGCGTAGGCCGGCGAGCGCATGACCGCCGTATTCAGCCACGGACGGCTGCGGCTCTACCTGCTCAAGCTGCTCTCCCAGGGGCCCCGACACGGATACGAGCTGATCCGGCTGCTGGAGAACCGCTTCCTCGGCCTGTACGCGCCGTCGGCCGGGACCATCTATCCGCGGCTGGCCCGGATGGAGGCCGATGGGCTGGTCACGCACATCGCCGCCGGTGGCCGCAAGGTGTACGAGATCACCGACGCCGGCCACGCCGAGCTGCGGGCCCGGGCCGCCGAGCTGGCCACGCTCGAACACGAGATCCACGAGTCGGTCGCCGGCCTGTCGACCCGCGCGAGCGAGGTGGAGCAGGGCGTACGCGACCGCAAGCGGGAGCTGCGCCAGGCCGGCCGCGTACCCCGACCCCCCGGGCGGTTGTGGTCCGGCCCGGCGACGCCACAGCCGCAGCCGGCACCCGGCGCGGCCGACGAACTGGAGCGGCACGCGGCCCGACTGCTGGCCGAGGTCCGCCGCCTCGCGCGCGGCGGCCGGGCCGATGCGGAGGCCCTGCGCACCGCCGCCGTGGTCGTGGAAACCGCCCTCGACCAGGTCCGTCGCCTTCTCCGCTGACCCGGTGCCACAATTGGGCGGGTTGGGGCTTGTCAGGAAACTCCCAGGCAAAGTCCAGCCCGACCTCAGTGAGGGGAACCAGGATATGGCCATGGGGGTACGCGGCGGCGCTGCACAATCCGGGGGTGCATCGCTGTCGGGCGGAGCGCAGGCTGAAGCGAGACTGCTCGTGGTCGAGGATGATCCAAACATCCTGGAGCTGCTCTCAGCCAGCCTGCGCTTCGCCGGTTTCGCTGTCACCAGCGCCAGCAGCGGCGCGGAAGGCGTGGCGGCGGCCGGCGTGCACCGCCCCGATCTCATCGTCCTCGACGTGATGCTGCCCGACCTCGACGGCTTCGAGGTGGTGCGCAAGCTCCGCAGCGGCGGCAGCCGCACCCCCGTTGTCTTCCTGACCGCCCGCGACGCCACCGAGGACAAGATCCGTGGCCTGACGCTCGGCGGCGACGACTACGTCACCAAGCCGTTCAGCCTCGAGGAGCTGACCGCCCGCATCCGCGCCGTGCTGCGACGCACGGGCGGCGACCAGGAGTCCGGCAAGCTCGCCTTCGCCGACCTGGAGCTCGACGAGGAGACCCACGAGGTGCGCCGCGCCGGCGCCACCGTGTCGCTGTCGCCGACGGAGTTCAAGCTCCTGCGGTACCTGATGCTCAACGCGGGTCGGGTGCTGTCCAAGGCACAGATCCTCGACCACGTGTGGAACTACGACTTCCGCGGCGACGACAGCATCGTCGAGTCCTACATCTCCTACCTGCGGCGCAAGGTGGACGTGGTCGAGCCGCGGCTGATCCACACGCTGCGCGGCGTCGGGTACGTGCTACGACTGCCGACCTGAGCGTGGTGGACCAGCCGATCTCGGGTGGGTCCGGCGTCCGATGGCTCGACCGGGGGCGCGGGCTGCTCGGGCGTGCCCCGCTGCGGGTCAAGCTCGTGGCCGCGGTTCTCGTGCTCGTGTTCGCCGCGCTCCTGGTCACGTCGTCGGCCAGCGCGTACGCCCTCGACAGCTATCTCCTGGAGCGCATCGACGGGCAGCTCAAGGCGACCGCGCACGCCAACAACGTGCTGCTGCTGACCAGCCGGCAGTCGGTCGACATCGTGCTGCCGACCGACTTCATGGCGCGCCGCCAGACGGCCTACGGGGTGGGCCCCGAACCCACCTACCACCAGTCGCTGCGAGCGGAGGACCTGCCGCCCCTGCCGAACACGCCTGCCGAGACCGAGGCCCGGCTGGACACGCCGTACACCGACTGGGCGATCAACCACTCCCGCCGATGGCGGCTGCTGGTGACCGAGCAGCCCAACGGGGAGTACCTGGTGGTCGGACAGCAGTTGGTCGCCCTCGACACCGCCGTCCACCGCCTCGTCCTGGTCGAGCTGATCGTCAGCTGCGCCGTGCTCGTGGTCCTGGCCGCCGTGGGCGTCGCGCTGGTCCGGGCAAGCCTGCGCCCTCTCGTCGAGATCGAACGGACGGCCGGCGAGATCGCGGCCGGTCAACTGGGGCGCCGGGTCCCCGAGTCCGACCCGCGCACCGAGGTGGGCCGGCTGTCACGGGCGCTCAACCAGATGCTCGCGCAGATCGAAGGCGCGTTCGCCGCGCGCGCCGCCTCCGAGCGCGCCGCCCTGGCAGCCGAACTCGCCGCCCGGGAGGCCGCCGAGGCCGCGCAGAGGTCCGAGTCGCGGGCCCGCCGCTCCGAGGAGCGGATGCGCCAGTTCGTCGCGGACGCCTCCCACGAGTTACGGACGCCGTTGACGACGATCCGCGGCTTCGCCGAGCTTTACCGGCAGGGCGCCGTCGAGCCGGACCAGACGGCCCCGCTGCTGCGGCGCATCGAGGACGAGGCCGCCCGGATGGGCCTGCTCGTCGAGGACCTGCTGCTCCTGGCCCGCCTCGACCAGGAGCGTCCGCTCGTCCTCGCGCCGGTGGAACTGCACGTACTGGCCGGCGACGCCGTCGCGGCGGCGCGCGCGATGGCCCCGGACCGCCCGATCGCGCTCGACGTGGCCGGTGACGGTCGCCCGATCCTCGTCCTCGGCGACGAGCCACGCCTACGGCAGGTCATCGGCAACCTCGTGACCAACGCGCTCACCCACACCCCGCCGGCCACACCGGTCACGCTGCGCCTGGCGGCCGACGGCGCCACCGCCGTCATCGAAGTGGTCGACACGGGCCCCGGCATCGCCCGGGACCAGGCCGACCAGGTGTTCGAGCGGTTCTACCGGGTCGACAAGGCACGCACCCGCCAGGCCGCCGCGGGCGGCGCCGACAGCGGGCACAGCGGCGCGGGACTGGGCCTGGCGATCGTCGCCGCGCTGGTCGCCGCGCACGGCGGCGCCGTCGAGGTGGACAGCGTGCCCGGTCAGGGCGCCACGTTCCGGGTCCGGCTACCGCTGTTGGAGCGCGCCGGCGAGGACTTCTCAGAAACCTCTCAGCCTGATCCCAGTTCGAGTGGAGCCTCGCAGGGCATTGTCTAGGACATGAGCGAGCACGACAGCAGTTGGGCATCGGGGGCCCCGGACGACCGGGCGGCCGGGCAGTCGCCGCGCAACCAGCACGAGCAGCAGGACACCACCAACGAGTGGTCCGCGCCGTCCTCTCCGGAGTCCGCCACCACCCCGTCCAGCCCTCCCGGCGCTACGCCCTACCAGGGCGGCACCTACCAGCCGGGCCAGACCTCGTCGTTCCCCTCGTATCAGGGTTCCGGTTACGGCAACCCGCCTCCGGAGCCGTCAGCCGCCCCCACCTCCGCGCCGGGCGCGCCGGGGGCCGGTCACCCGGGCTCGTCCTACACCGGCGGCCCGGTCTGGCCAGGCGCCACCAGCGGTTACCCCGGCTCGGCCGCCGGCGGTTACCCGGCGCCCGTGGGGCACGGCGGCGAGCCGAAGCCGGGCATCGGGCGGCTGGGCCGCATTGCCGTGCTCGGGCTCGCGGCCCTCTTCCTGGCCCTGTGCTCGGGCCTCACCGGTGGCTTCATCGCCCGCAGCACCGACGACCCACGCCCGGCAACGACGATCACCCGTAACGCCGCGCCTGCGCTGGAGCGCTCGTCGGTCGCCGCGGTGGCCGCGAAGGTGCAGCCCAGCGTCGTCGACATCAATACCGGCTCGGGTGAGGGATCCGGTGTCGTGCTCTCCGCCGACGGCGCGATCCTGACCAACAACCACGTGGTCGAAGGCGCGCGCGGCAACACCGTCGACGTGACCTTAAGCGACGGCAAGACCGCCAAGGCGACGATCGTCGGCACCGACCCGAAGGGCGACCTGGCCGTCATCAAGGCGCAGAACGTGTCCGGCTTGAAGCCGGCGACGTTCGGCGACAGCGACGCGATGCAGGTCGGCGACGCCGTCCTGGCGCTGGGTAGCCCGCTCGGGCTGCAGGGCTCGGTGACGGCCGGCATCGTCAGCGCGGTCGGCCGCACCATCGACGAGGGTGGCCCGAACAACTCCGGCGCCTCGATCGGCAACGCGATCCAGACCGACGCCGCCATCAACCCCGGCAACTCGGGCGGTGCGTTGGTCAACCTCGCGGGCGAGGTGATCGGCATCAACACCGCCATCGCGACCGCCGGTCAGGCCTCCGGCAACATCGGCGTCGGCTTCGCGATCGCCAGCAACACGGCCAAGTCCACCGCCGACCAGTTGCTCAAGGGCGGCAAGGTCAGCCACCCGTACCTGGGTGTGCAGGTGTCCAACGGCGAGGGCGGCGCCATCGTCGCCGAAGTCGTCCCCGGTGGACCGGCCGACAAGGCCGGGCTGCGCAAGGGTGACCTGGTGACCAAGATCGGCAACAAGACGATCAGCGACTCGAAGGCGTTGGTGAGCGTCGTCCGGGCCGGCAAGGTGGGCGACACCCTTCAGATAACGATCCGCCGGGACGGCAACGAGCAGCAGGTTACGGCGACCCTCGGCGAGTCCTGACCGCCGGCCACGAACTCCCCTCCCTCCCCTCAGGACGGGCGGGGCGGGCCACCGCCGCCCCGCCCGTCCTGGCGTAAGGAGGGTCCCCCCTTTACCGGATAAACCGTTAGGAGGGGGACCCTCCTTTCACGTCCAGTCCATAGTCCGGTCGACCGCCTTGCGCCAGAACCCGTACGCGGTGTCGCGGTCCTTGGCGTCCATCGCCGGCTCCCACTGCTTGTCGGCGTGCCAGTTCTCCCGCAGCGCCTCGACATCCGGCCAGAAGCCGACCGCCAGGCCCGCGGCGTACGCCGCCCCGAGGCAGGTCGTCTCGGCGATGGTCGGCCGCACGACCGGCACGTCGAGCACGTCGGCCTGGAACTGCATCAGCAGCTCGCTGGCCGTCATCCCGCCGTCCACCCGCAAGGTCCGCAGGTCGACGCCGGACTCGATGGCCATCGCGTCGACGACGTCCTTCACCTGCCAGGCGGTCGCCTCCAGCGCGGCGCGGGCCAGATGGCCCTTCGTCACGTACCCGGTCAGTCCCGCGATGACCCCGCGCGCGTCGGGGCGCCAGTGCGGGGCGAACAGGCCGGAAAAAGCCGGCACGATGTAGCAGCCGCCGTTGTCCTCCACGGTCGCCGCGAGCTCGTTGACCTGGGCCGCGGTGGAGATCAGCCCGAGGTTGTCGCGCAGCCACTGCACCAGCGCGCCGGTCACCGCGATCGACCCTTCGAGGGCGTACGCGGGTGCGGCGTCCCCGATCCGGTAGGCGACCGTGGTGACCAAACCGCGTTCGCTGGCGACCGGGCGCTCGCCGGTGTGCAGCAGCAGGAACGATCCCGTTCCGTAGGTGCACTTGGCCTCGCCGGTGTGGAAGCAGGTCTGCCCGAACAGGGCCGCCTGCTGGTCACCGAGCGCCCCGGCCACCGGTACGCCGCCGAGGAAGCCCGTCGCTTCGCCGTACACGTACGACGAGGGCAGGATCTCCGGCAGCATCGCGCGCGGGATGCCGAACGCGGCGAGCAGCTCGTCGTCCCAGTCCAGAGTGGACAGGTCCATCAGCATGGTGCGGCTGGCGTTGGTCACGTCCGTGGCGTGCCGGCCGGTCAGTTTCGTGATGAGCCAGGTGTCCATGGTGCCGAACCGGATCCGCCCGGCCTCGGCGCGCTCGCGCAGGCCGGGCACGCTCTCCAGCAGCCACCGGATCTTCGGTGCCGAGAAGTAGGTGGCCAGCGGCAGGCCCGACTTCTCCCGGAACCGGTCGTTGTCGCCGTCGGCAAGCTCGGCGATCAGCCGATCGGTGCGGGTGTCCTGCCAGACGATCGCGTTGTGCACCGGTTCGCCGGTCTCGGCGTCCCACAGCAGGGTCGTCTCCCGCTGGTTGGTGATGCCGACTCCCGTGATGTCGGCCCGGCTCAGCCCGGCCCGGTCCACCGCGCCGCGGACCACGGCCTCGGTGTTGTGCCAGATCTCCGCGGCGTCGTGCTCCACCCAGCCCGGTCTCGGGTAGAGCTGGCGGTGCTCCCGCTGGTCGATGGAGACGATGGTCGCGTCGGCGTCGAAAACGATGCAGCGCGTGGACGTCGTGCCCTGGTCGATGGCGGCGATGTACCGAGAATTCACCCGGACAGTCTGGCCTATCCCGGGGCTGAACGACCGTTATGTGGCCCACTTCTCCTGGTCGCCGCTGTCTTGTTACTTACGAAGGCTCGCCTACCAGGGCCGACACCTTCTACATTGCGCCCAGCCTGCGAGCGCGAGGAGATCAACGTGGCGGTCGTCGAGACCAGGGTGAGCGTGTGGGAGGCCCTCGCCGGGCGCGCACCCGGTCAGCCGGCCGGTCCCGGCGATCCCGGCCTCTGGAGCGCCGTCGCCGAACGGCTCAACCCCGTCCGGGCCAGGCCTCGGCTGCGGGCCGGCATCGAGGAAGCCGAGCTGGTCAGCGCGCGCGGCGTGCCGTACGTGATGCTCCGCTCACCCGACGCGGCCCGCGCCTGCTACCTGCGGCTCACGCCCGACGAGCTGGCCCTCGCCAGACTGATGGACGGCACCCGCACGGTGGCGCGCCTGGTCGCCGAGTTCGCCCGCATCTGCGGCCGGCTCGCCCCCGACCAGGTGACCCGGGTCGTGGCCGACCTGGCCGGCAACCGCATGCTCGAGGAGCTGCCGGTCGACGCGTTTCGCCCCCTCGCGCGTACCCACCGCCGGCCCTGGCCGATCCGCCTCGGCCGCGGCCTGCTGGCGGCGGCGCGCGGGCGCCGCGTCGTGCTCGCCAGCATCGACCCACTCGTCGGGTTCCTCTACCGGTTCGGCGGCCGGCTGCTGTTCACCCGCGTCGCCGCGGTGCTGTGCGGCATCGTCGCGCTGGCCGGCCTCGGCCTGTTCGGGTGGACCTGGGTACGCGGCGACCAGTCCGCGTTCCTGCTCTCCGACTCGTACCCGTTGGGTGCGCTTGCCCTGCTCGGCCTCAACGTGCTCGCGCTGGCCTGCCACGAGCTGGGCCATGCGCTCGCCACGAAGCACGCTGGGCGACGGGTGCCGTCCGCCGGCTTCCTGGTCTACTTCGGCATCCCGTCGGTCTTCGTCGACACCACGGACGTGTGGATGGCGGGGCGCCGGGCCCGCCTGATCACGACCGCGGCGGGTCCGGCGACCGGTCTGGTCCTGGCCGGCGCCGCGCAGCTGGTCGGCCTCGCGTTTCCGCCGCTGGCGCCGTGGGTGTTCAAGCTGTCGTTCGCCTGGTACCTCAACGCGCTGTTCAACCTCAACCCGTTCCTGGCGCTTGACGGCTACTACCTCCTGATGGACTGGCTCGAGGTGCCCAACCTGCGGGCCCGCGGCATGGCCTGGGTGCTCGCCCGGCTGCGCCGGCGGCCGCCCGCCTTCGGGCAACTCGACCGCGAGGGCCGGCTGATCGCCATCTACGGGATGATCGCGATGGTCTGGCTCGTCATCGCGGCCAACCTCGCGTACCGGATCTACGCCGACCGGGTGCGTGGCCTGATCACCGGGCTGTGGCGGGCGGGCTGGCCGGCGCGGCTGCTGCTCGCGGCGGTCGTGGCGGGCCTGGCGGCGCCGCTGGTCTACCTCACGTTCGGCTGGTTGGCGCGGCGGTGGCGGCTGCTGCTGTCGGCAGTCGCGGAGCGTCGATACGGTGTCGACGCGCCGCAGCGGTTGCGGGCGCTGCAGGCGTCACCGTTCGGCGCGCTGCCGCCCGACCGGCTCGCCGCGCTGGCCGGCCGTTCCCGCTGGGTCCATCCGCGCACCGGCTCCCAACTGATCTTCGCCGGCGCGGCGCAGCCCGACGTCTACGTGGTGGCCGACGGCGCCCTCGAAGCGCGCCGGCCCGGCGACCCGAGCGGCACCGTCCGCGAGCGGGTCGGGCCGGGCGGCGTGGTCGGGCTGGCAGCCGCACTGTCCGGCGCGCCGGCCGCCCTCGCCTGGCACACCGCCGGGACGAAGCTGCTGGCCGTGCCGGCCGCCGCCGTCGCCGGCGCGGTCGGGCCGCTGTCGGGCCCGCCGCCGGCCGAGCGCGCGGAGCTGGACACGCTGCTCGCCGAGGCGCCCGCGCTGGCCATGCTGGCATCCGACGACCGGCTGGCGCTCGCCACCCGGGCCCACGCCATGACGCTGCCGCCCGGCGCGCCGGTGATCCTGGCCGATCCGGGGGACGCGGCGGTCGTCGCGTCCGGTGTCGTCACCATGCCCGACGGGGTGGAGATGCGCCGGGGGGCGTTGATCGGGCCCGCCGGCGAAGGGCCGCCGACCGCGCTTGGCGCCGCCCGTACGCCTGCCCGGGTCTGGACCCTGCCCGCGCTGGGCGGCCGCGCGCTCCTGCTCGGGCGGGCCGCCCCGCCGTCGCCGGAGCCCGGCGCGGCGCCCGGATACGGCGCGCACCCGGCCGGCGGGTACCCGCCGCTCGCCGTGCCGCCCGGACCCCCTCCGTCCGATGTGGACGACTCCGTGGACCGGCGGTTCGAGCGCCGGCTGTGGTGGCTGCTTCTGCTCCTGCTGTTGTTCGCGCTGCTCATCTCCGGCGTCAACCTCGTCCCCGGCCTCGCGTGGGCGGAGATGCCATCCGACCGTGCGCTTCTGCACATCGACCGGGGGAGGGCAACCATCCGCCTCGCCGGCACACCGACCGCGCTCCGGGCGGGCGACCGGGTGTACGTGCGGCGCAATGACGCCGTCTCCCTCGAGCCGCGCTCGGGCGCCCGTATGACGTTCCGGGGTGGCTCGACGACGGTGCTGTGCGCCGGCAGTGAGCTGCAGGTGGGCCGGCTGGTCAGCGACGACGGCCGCCCGGTCCAGCCGACCGGAGCGCTCGCCCTCACCGCGGGCCGGTTGCTCGCCGACACCACGGGTACCTCCTCGGCCTTCCACCCGCTGCGGTTGACCGTCACCTCTGCCGGCGCCACCGTGGCGAACGACGGCCGGGCCCGCTTCGCGGTGGCGGGCGGCGGCGTCGAGGCGGCCGAGGGCACGGTCACCCGCGACGGTTCCCCGTTCTCGCCCACCGGTGAGGACTTGACCTGCGGCGACGGCGCCGGGCTGCCGACCGGGGGGTCGGGATCACCGGGCCTGTCGCCGTCCGATCCACCATCCGCGTCTCCGTCGGCGGTGCCGTCGGACTCCCCGTCGCCGAGCCCTTCGCCCTCGGAGAGCCCCACGCCGGCCCCCACCACGCCGGGCGCCACCGGCACGCCCACGGCGCGGCCCACCACCGGCCGCACCACACCCGCCCCGCCGCCACCGACGACCAACCCGCCACCGCGGGACACCACGCCACCGCTCATTTCCGGCGTGCGGGCCACGACCACCGTCATCTACCCGACCGCCTGCGGTGGCTCGACCACCATCATCTCGGCGACGGTGACCGATGTGGACGATCCACCCGACCGGCTCGCCGTGAGCTTCACCTATCAGGGCCGCATCACGGGCACCGTGCCGATGAGCTACAACGTGAAGAACGGCCGCTTCGAGGGGCAGCTCGGGCCGTTCGACAAGTTGCTCGACAGCACGCTGTCGATCACCGTGTCGGCCGTCGACGATGACCGGAACGCGGCGGTGCCGGCCGGCGGCCCCACCATCACCACCCGCTCACAGTGCCCGATCCCTTAGGAGCGCCTCGCAATGTTGTGTTGGTTCTGCGCCAAGGCGGCGCGCGGAGCGTGCCGGTTCTGCGGTCGCGGTCTGTGCGAGGACCACGCCAAGTTCGGCCCGTACCTGCTGGAGGTGCACCGTTCGCAGGCGCGCGGCCGGGCCGAAGGGCTGGTCGTCGAGGACGCCGTCCAATGCGGTACCTGCCGGCCGCGCCCGCAGCCGGTCCCGATCCCCGAACTCGACTAGGTGGGACAGCATGAGCGACTTCGACGCCGTACTCGAACGGCTGCTCACGGACGCGCGGTTCAAGGCCGCGCTCGCGGCCGACCCGGTCCGGGCCCTGGCCGGCTACCGGCTCGCCGAGGACGAGCGGGACCTGCTGTGCGCACAGGTGAGCACCGATTCCGGTGGCGACCGCCAGGTCGAGCAGCGCACCAGCAAGGCGAGCCTGTTCGGCCTGCTCGGCGGAGCGACCGGCGGCGTCGGCGACGCGGGGTCCGCTCAGGAGAGCTTCGGCGCCGCGAACCAGGCGCACGAGAGCTTCGGCCCAGCCACGCATGAGAGCTTCGGTGCCGCCACGCGCGAAAGCTTCGGCCCGGCCACGCACGAGAGCTTCGGCGCTGCCGACAGCGCCGACGTCCGCAGCGTGGTCGACGACGGTCCGCCGGGTGACGCCGGTGGGCCGCTCGGCCGGGGCATCACCGGGCTGCCGGGCGAGGCCAGATTCGGCGCGGCGCCGCCCGCCGACTACCACCCGCACGTCGACGTCGACGGCGACGGCCGCTGGGACCCGTACACGGCGAGTGCCCGAAGCGACGGTGGCATCGACGTGTCCGCGGACATGGACCACGACGGCCGCGCGGATTTCGTCGGGCACGACGACAACCGCGACGGCATCATCGACCGCGCCGACTACGACAAGGACGGCGACGGGCACCTGGAGACGCACATGAGCGACGGCGACGGCGACGGCTGGATGGACGCCACCGTCACCGAGCCGCGGGTCGTGGTCGACCCGCTGCCACCGGCCGGGTGAGCGGCGCGGCATGGCACGTTTCGGGGAGCCCCGCGCGCCGTGACGCCCCTAGCGTTGTCGCCAGTCGAGCACGCACTCCGAGGAGCCGGTGATGACCGAAGGTTACGACACCCACGTCGACGTCGACGGTGACGGCACGTGGGACCACCACACCATCCACGCCAACGAGGATGGCAGCGTGGACGTGCTGGCCGACATGAACCACGACGGCCGGCCCGACTTCATCGGCCACGACCACAACCGCGACGGGCTGATCGACTCGTCCGAGTACGATCAGGACTTCGACGGCCGGTTCGAGACCCACATGACCGACACCAACGACAACGGCTGGCAGGACCACGAGGTCGCCGACCGCAACGACGACGACCGGGTCGACCTGGTGGGCATCGACCGCGACGAGGACGGCGTCTTCGACTACGTGGTGGAGGACAACAACTTCAACGGTCACGCGGACAGCGTCATCGCCGACCACGATCTCGACGGCTACTACGACTTCGTGGCCCGGGATGTCGCGGAAAGCGGCAGCCGGGCGGTGGTCGTGGACGACGTGCCCGACCCGTACGCCTCGCACTGACTCAGTGCAGCGCGCCTTCGGCCGACGTGAGGTCGGCCCGGACGCGCACGGCGGCGCCGGCGATCGTCGCCAGCGCCACCGCCGCGGTCTCCGGCGGCAGCGTGGCATGGTGCGGCACGTGCACGAATCCGGCGCGCAGCCCCGGTCGTAGCGTCGCCGCGCGGTGCACCAGGCCGTAGAAGACGTGGTTGCAGACGAACGTCCCGGCCGAATGCGAAAGACCCACGGGTACGCCCAGCGCCCGCACCGCCGCGGCGCATGCCTTGACCGGCAGCGTGGCGAGGTAAGCGGCGGGGCCGTCGGCGACGATGGGCCGGTCGATGGGTTGTGCGCCGGCGTTGTCCGGGATCGGGGCGTCGTCGAGGTTGACGGCTACCCTTTCAGCGAGACGTCCGGGCGACCGTCGGCCACGCCCACCGCGATGACCACGGCCGGGTCTTCCCGCTCGACCGCGCGCCACAACTCGTCCAGCGCGGCGCCGAACCGGCACGGGAGCAGGCGGACACGCAGGTCGACGCCGGGTGGCGCGGACACCTGCCGGACGGCTTCCCAGGATGCGTTCACCGCGGCGCCGCCGAACGGCTCGAACCCGGTCATAAGCACGGTCGTCATGATCGAAACGTAACCCGTTACGTGTCCAGGACCGCCTTGAGGCGGACGGCAAGGCCGCTCAGATCACCGGCGCTGTGCCCGTTGACCTGCGCGCCCAGCTCGGCGTCCAGCAGCGCGTTGACCTCATCCGCCGTGCCGGGCTGCGCGTAGTGCCACCCCTGCGCGGTGTCGCAGCCCAGCGCCCGCAGCCGGGCCGCCTGCTGCGGCGTCTCCACACCCTCCGCGGTGACCGTCAGGTGTAGCGCGTGGCCCAGGTTGATCAGGGCCGCCACGATCTCCTGGTCGACCGGGTCGGGGGAGTCCGGCGGGCGCAGGCCGGCTACGAACGAGCCGGCCAGCTTGAGGCTGTGCACCGGCAGGCTGCGCAGGTAGGCGAGGTTGGAGTAGCCGGTGCCGAAGTCGTCGATCGCGATCCGCACGCCGAGGCCGGCCAAGGCGTGCAGCGTCTCCAGCGGCTGCCCGCCGGTGCCCATGACGGCGCTCTCGGTCAGCTCCAGCTGGAGGCTGCCCGGGTCGAGGCCGGTCTCCTCCAGGATCGTGCTGACCTCGTCGACGATCGCCGGGTCGCGGACCTGCCGGACGGCCAGGTTGACGCTGGTGACGAGCGTGTGCTCCGGGTACCGCCGGTGCCACTCCGCCGCCTGCCGGCACGCCTCGGCGAGTACCCACTGTCCAAGCGGGACGATCAGCCCGGTCTCCTCGGTCATCTCGATGAACCGGTCAGGGCCGAGCAGACCCAGCGTGGGGTGGTCCCAGCGCACCAGCGCCTCGACGCCCATCACCGTCTCGTCGTCCAGGCGCACCAGCGGCTGGTACTCGACGCGGAACTCGCCCCGGTCCAGCGCCGCCGGCAGGCTGGCCGACAGCTCGAACTTGGTCACCTCGTGGGCGTGCTTGTCGGCGTCGAACAGGGCCCACCGGTTCTTGCCCGCGGACTTGGCGGTGTAGAGCGTCGTATCGGCGGCCTTCATCAACTCGGCGGCGCTAGTCGTGTGGGCCGCGCGCTCCACCACGCCGACGCTCGCCGAGACCGTGATCTCGTGCGCGCCGAGCTGCACCGGCGCACGGACCGCGGCCAGTGCCGCCTCGGCGATGCCGACCAGCTCCTCGGTGCCCATCGACTGCTCCACCAGCACGACGAACTCGTCGCCGCCCATCCGTGCGACCAGCTGGCCCGGCCCGGACACCGAGGAGTGCAGCCGCCGGGCCACGGCGAGCAGCAGGTAGTCGCCCATGTCGTGGCCGAGCGTGTCGTTGATCATCTTGAAGCCGTCGACGTCGAGGTAGCAGACGCCGACTCGCGCGTCCTCGGCCGCGTCGTCCAGGATCTCGCCGAGGCGCTCGAAGAACAGCGTGCGGTTGGGTAGCTGGGTCAGCGGGTCGTGCAGCGCCTGGTGCTGCAGCCGGGTCTGCAGGACGTGCCGCTCGGTGATGTCCTCGACCATGGCGACGACGTACTTCGGCCGCCCGTCCGGGCCGCGGATCAACGACACCACGAGATCGGTCCAGACCGCCTGGCCGTCTCTGCGGTAATAGGGCTTCTCCAGCCGGAAGTGGTCGCGGTCGCCCCGGACCATGTCCCGGTAGGCGTCCCAGACGCCCGGCGCGTCGTTGGGGTGGATGAACTCCTCGACGGTGAGCTGGCGGAACTCCTCGGGTGTGTAGCCGAGCATGTCGCAGACGGTCCGGTTGACGTCGACGATCTTGCCGTCGATGTCGGCGATGCCGATGCCGATCACCGCGCCGGCGAAGACCGCCTGGAAGCGGGCCTCACTGGCCCAGCGCGCCGCCTCCGCCTCGAACTGCGCCAACATCGCCGCCGCGCGGATCTCCTCCTGCTCGGAAAGGGTGCGGTCGCGCAGCGCCTCGGCGTACCCCGCCGCCAGCGCGCTCAGCAGGGCCATGACGCGAGCCGGCTCGCCGGCCTTGCCCAGCTGCTCGGTCAACACGCACAGCGTGCGATCCAACGACTCCGGCTGGGTGAAGTGCGCCTTGACCAGTGCGCCGCCCACCTCGTACCCGAGGGTCGGCTCGAACGTCTCGGCGGTGACCGCCGCGACCAGGTTGCCCGCCACCCTGGTCAGGAATGCCTGCAGCTCGCGCCGGCTCAACGGCACGTAGCTCGTCCCGGCGATCGCGCGCGCCCACGCTCGCGCGATCCGCTCCGGCGTCGGAGCGGATCGGGCGTGAGCACCCGGTTGGAGGTTGGCGGCGGGCATGTGGTCGCGGCCTAGTCCTTGCGCCCCGCGAAGCCCGGATAGCTCCCGAGGCGGGGGGCGGGATCGTCGGTGCTGCCGGGTCGCCGGAGGTCGACAAACCGCCGCGCGTCCACCTCCCGGAGGTGGCGCACGGCGCGCGGCAGGAACGCGCGAATTTCCTGCGCGTGCCTGGTCAGGTCGGGCCTAGCGTCGAGTACCTGCAGGGCGAACTCCCGGTCCGCGGCGAAAAAGTGCGAGCCACCCAGGGAGTAGTCGTAGACACGAGCGATGCTCGGCCGGTCCACATCGATGTGTGCCGGTGCCCAGCTCGGCCGCTCCACGAAAACTCCCTCCCCGTTTCCGTTCAAGCAAGCGTTGCGAGCATACGGGGTGGTGTAGTCGAAGGGGAACCGGTACGGAGCCCCGTTGATTAAGGCGTCTCTTTGTGTTAAGGCGACGCCACGTTACGTGCTCGTCAGATCCCGCCGAGCGACCGCCGCGAGCCCTGGAAGCTCCATGTCGGTGCACCCGTCGGACGGCTCAGGGTGCCACTGTGCCAGGCGGACCACGCCGGGATCAACAAGTGTGAGCCCGCGCAGCATCGCGGTGACCTGTGCGGCACTCCGGGTAGTGACCGGTCGCGACGTTCGGCTGTAGAGGCTCGCCGCGTCGTATGCGGCGGCGGTCATGTCCTCGCTGCTCGCATGCGAGACGACCAGGTGGCTGCCGGGGGCCACGGCCGTGGCGTAACCGGCCACGATGTCAGCCGGCTGCTCCTCGTCCGGGACGAAGTGGAGCACCGCCACGAGCAGGACGCCGACCGGCGCGGTGAAGTCGATCATGTCCCGGAGTCGGGGGTCGGCGAGCACGTCGGCGGGCTTGCGCAGATCCGCGCGGATCACTGTCGCGTGTGGATTGCCGGCGAGGATCGTCCGGCTGTGCGCGTACGCGACGGGGTCGATGTCGACATATACGACACGCACCGCCGGGTCGATCTCCTGGGCCGTCTCGTGCACGTTGCCGACCGTGGGGATGCCGGAGCCGAGGTCGATGAACTGGCGGATACCCAACTGGCACAGATACTGCACCGCGCGTCGCAGGAACGCCCGGTTCTCCCGGGCGACGGCCGTGGCCTCCGGCATGAGGCGCAGAACCTGCTGGGCGAAGTCCCGGTCGACGGCGAAGTTGTGCGAGCCACCGAGGTAGTAGTCATAGACCCGCGCGATGCTCGGCCGGTTGACGTCAACGTCTGCCGGAGCCCAGCGCGGCCGTTCCATGACACCACCCTTCGTCACACAGCGCGTCGTCCTCTCGACCCACCGTAGAGGGGAGCATAGCTGTGCCCGGCAGGCCGGAAAGGCCTGCCGGGCACAGCGTCGGCGTCACGCGAGCTTGGTGATCCGGTTCGCCGGACCGGGTGCGATCGGCCCCGTTGCCAGGTACGCGACGAGAGCGTCGACATCGAACCAGGGCGACGTGACCCGACCGGTGCCGACCGTCAACCCGGCGAAGCCGTCCCCGCCGTTGGCCAGGAAGTCGTTCATGGCCACCTGGTATGAGCCGGCAGGGTCGATCGCCGTGCCGCTCAGCGCCAGGTTGGACACCCGCTGCCCGAGCGGCCTGGTCGAGTCGTACGAGTACGTGAACCCGGCCGACACCTGCAGGATCCTGGTGACCGTCTGCCCGCCGTATCCGGCGAACTGCTGCTCCAGCACCTCCTTGAGCTGGGCGCCGGTGTAGGTCTGGGTCACCACCAGGTTGTTGAAGGGCTGGACGGCGAAGCACTCGCCGTACGTCACCTCGCCCGGCGCTTCACCCGCGGAGTTGGCGTAGCTCAGCGAGGTCCGGATGCCGCCCGGGTTCATGAGCGCGATCCGGGCACCGGCCGACTTCGTGTAGGCCAGCATCCCGTCGGAGATCACGTCACCGAGCGGGCTCTCCCCGGCCACGTTGGCCGCGTTGGTGATGTCCGAGCTGATCTTTCCGACGACCTTGTTGGCCAGCGGTGCGACGGCCTTGCGGTACTTGTCGGCGATCGCCTTGGCCGGCGCGTCCACGAGATCCGGGTTGCGCACGAAGGCGCCGGCCGCGTCCTTCTGCCACGAGCCGTCGGGGTTGCGCACGCCGTTGAAAACGATCTCGTTTTGCGCCTTCGCCTTGGCGAAGCGGCGGGTCTTGTGGTCCAGGCTGAACGACAGGTCGGTGACCACTGTGCCGAACGACCCGGCGCTGGTGACGACGGACTTGGCGCCCGAGGCGTTGGGCAGCGCGCAGGTGTAGAAGCGGTGGGTGTGGCCGGACACGACCACCCCGTACTCGGGCCGCAGGCCCTTGACGATGCCGGTGATCTCGCCCGCGAAGTTCTCGCAGCCGGACACGTCCGGGACCGCCGGCTGGGTGGTCTGCTGGCTGCCACCCTGGTGGATCAGCAGGACCAGCGCGTGGATCCCGGCGTAGCGGCCGAGCAGATCCGCGTACCTGTTGGCGGTAGCGATCTCGTTGTCGAAGCGCACGGTCTGGATGCCGGCGGGGTTGACGATGGTCGGGGTGCCCTGCAGCGTCATCCCCACGAACGCAACCAGCACGCCGTCGACGAGCCGGACGTCCAGCGGCTGCATCGACGGCAGCCCGGTGTCCTTCTGGATCACGTTCGCGGCCAGGTAGCGGAACCGCGCCCCGTCGAACGCGTCACCGTCCTGGCAGCCGTCCTTCGGGTGGCAGCCGCCGCGCTGCGTGCGGTCGAGCTCGTCGACACCCTCGTCGTACTCGTGGTTGCCGACCGAGCTGATCTGCAGGCCCAGCGAGTTCATCTCCTCGATCGCCGGCTCGTCGTGGAATGCGGCACTGACCAGCGGCGACGCGCCGATCAGGTCACCCGCGGCCACCGTGTACACGTTGCGGCTCTGCTTTTGCGCCTTGGCCCGCAGTTGCTTGACGTAGGTCGCGAGGTATTCCACGCCGCCCGCCGGGTTGCCGTTGACCAGGCCACCGCTGCCGGCCGGCGGGTCGATGTTGCCGTGGAAGTCGTTGAACGCGATCAGGTGACCTTTTACCGACGAGCGGTGGTGCTCACCGTCGGGGAACGTCACGCTCACCGGTGACAGTGGCGTCCACGGGGCGGCCTGCGCGGGGGTCGCCGCCGGACCGGCCGGCAGCAGCGCGACCACCGCGACAGCGAGCGCGGGGACGGCGAGCAGCCGCGGCTCGCGCCCACCGCCGGGGGCGGGACTCAGCCATGGTGTCTCCTCTTCGGCGAGGCATTCGTGAGCCACATCTTCACCCCCGCATACGACACAAGCGACCCGCAGCGGTGAACAGTAGGGGTCGCAAAGGGAGGGTCAGGCTCGCCCGTACACCGGGATCGCCGCGCCGGTGGTCGGCGCCGAGCCGTCGCCGGCGAGGAAACGGATCACGCGCGCGATCTCCACGGGCGTCACCCAGCGGGAGTGATCGGCGTTCGGCTGCGCCGCCCGGTTGGCGGGAGTGTCGATGACACTGGGCAGCACCGCGTTGCAGCGCACCCCGTCGTCCTTGTACTCCACGGCCACGGCCTGCATGAACGCCAGCACCGCGGCCTTGGCCGTGACGTAGCCCGACGCCCCGGCGAACGGCGCGACGGCTGCCCGGCTGGACATGCAGACGACCGATCCGCCGCCGCCCGCGACGAGGTGGGGCAGTGCCGCCTGGGTGACGAGGTAGGTCGGCCGGAGGTTCCGCGTCAACTGCGCCTCGAAGTCGGCCAGGGGAAGCTCGTGCACCCGCCCGCCACCGGCGTACGCCCCGATCAGATTCACCACCGCGCGCAGCGGCGCCTGCGCGTCACAAGCGGCTGTCTCTACCGCCCGCGCCACTGCCGCGGGGTCGGACGCGTCGACCCCGGTTACCGTGATCACCCCGTCGAGCTGCTGGTCGCCGCGGACCGGAGCCACCACCCGCCACCCGTCCGTGCGGAACGCGTCGATCACCGCCCCGCCGAGCCCGCCTGCGCCGCCGGTGACCAGCACACTTCGATCCGCCATGAACGCACCGTATCGGGTAGGTTCGCAAGCGCCCCGCTGCGGTAGGCGTGGGCACCGCAGCGCACAGGGGAGGCAGCGATGCGGGCGTGTGTGGCGTTTGCCGCGGTCGTCCTGGGTGCGTGCGTGTTGCAGGCACCACCCGCCCCCGCAGTCGCCACCCCGCCGGCCGGCTGGCGGCCGCTGTTCGCCACCGACTTCTCCGGCGCGCAGTTGCCGGAGAAGTGCCGCGCCTACGAAGGCCCGCAGGGCGGCACCGCCGCGAGCTACTACCAGCCGGATGAGGTGGCGGTCGCTGACGGGCTGCTACGGCTGTCGATGCGCCAGCGCACGGTAGGCGACCGGCAATACACCACCGGCGGCATCGGGTGCGAGGAGCTCTCGCAGACCTACGGCCGGTACGAGTTCCGCGCCAAGGCCCCACTCGGCGCCGGCATCGACTCCTACATCACGCTCTGGCCCGCCGAGCCGGGCAACGACAAGGACGCCACGCTCATCGAGCTGCTGGCCCGGCCCGGCAACGAGAAGGCCTACCTGACCAACCAGTACGGCGCGGGCGCCTCCCACGTCACCGCGTCCGGCGACCTCAGCGGCGGCTTCCACACCTACACGATCGAATGGGCGCCGACGTTCTTCCGCATCCTCATCGACGGCACCCCCCGCCTTACCGACTCGCACATCTCGATCAAGCGCAAATGGATCGGGTTCGCGGTCAGCAGCGGGGACCCGCTCACCGGGGTGCCCGACGCGTCCACCGCGCTACCCGCCGAGTTCCAGATCGACTTCCTGCGGGTCTACGCCTACGACCCGCTCGCCGAGCCGATCCCCGGCGCCCAGCCGGCCCCGCCGCCGGGCACCGCGGATACGGAGGTCACGGCGGAGTCGGTCATCCTGCGGTTCGCGCCGGCGGCGTTCGCGGTGACCGCGGCCGTCGTCGGGGTCACTCTCACGATCATCTGGTACGCGCGCCTGCGCGCCCGCCGCCTACGCCCCGCCCACCGCGCGTAGGTCCTGCGTACGATCTTCGCTGTGCCGCCGCACGTTCAGTCACCGGGAGCGATGCTGATGCCGTACGCGAACCTGGCCCTCCGGTTCCTGCTCGAGCTGGCCGCCCTGGCCGCGTTCGGGTACTGGGGGTTCGTCGTCCCGGACCGGCTGCTGCTCAAGCTGGTGCTGGGCCTCGGCGCACCGGTGGTCGCGGCGGTCCTGTGGGCCCTGTTCGCCTCGCCCAAGGCGACCTTCCCGCTGCCCTTCGCCGGCCAGCTCGCGTTCGAGGCGGCCTGGTTCGGCGCGGCCGCCGTCGCCCTCGCCCTGGCCGGCCGGGTAACCCTCGCCGTCGCCCTCGCGGCGCTGGTCCTGCTCAACCGGGTACTGATTGCCGTCTGGCACCAGTGACGTCAGCTGAACGCGAACAGCTCTATCGCCGGCCCGACCGGGCGGCGGAGGATCAGACCATGCGCCTGCTCGTACTCGGTGGCACCGCGTTCCTCGGCCGCGCCATCGCCCGCCTCGCCCGCGCCGCCGGCCACGACGTCACGTGCGCCGCGCGGGGCGTGACGGGTGAGCCGGTCGACGGCGTCACATTCGTACGGGTGGACCGCGACAACCCCGACGGCCTGGCGCCGCTGCGGGAGTCCGAGTTCGACGCCCTGGTCGACGTGTCGAGCAAGCCCAGCCAGGTCCGCCGGGCCGCCGCCGAGCTGGCACAGCGGGTGGCGCACGCTACCTACGTGTCGACGGGCTCGGTCTACACCGACCACACCACGCCCCATCAGCGCGCGGCCGGCGCCCCGATCTTCGACCCGGCGCCGCCCGAGGTCGACGACCCGGCCGACATGGAGACATACGGCCCCCGCAAGGTCGCCTGCGAGCAGGCCGTTTTCGACGCCTTCGGCGACCGGGCCTTCATCTGCCGTGCCGGGCTGATCATCGGCCCGGAGGACCGGACCAACCGGTTCGGCTACTGGGTGGCCCGCCTCGCCGACGGTGGCGAGGTGCTGGCGCCTGGCCGGCCCGAGGATCTCGTGCAGTACGTCGACGTCCGCGATCTCGCCGACTGGATCATCCGGGCCCCCTCGATCGAACTCACCGGCGTCTTCGACGGGATCGGCGCCCCCGTCTCCTTCGAGCACTTCCTGACCCACGTTGGCGTGGGGGTCGCCACCCCGGTCGAGCTCATCTGGGTCGATCAGGAATTTCTCGAAGCCCAACGGGTACGGCCATGGAGTGGCGAACGGTCGCTGCCCCTGTGGCTCCCGCTTCCGGACTACGCCGGCTTCTCCAGCCGCGACGTCGCAGTCTCCCTCGACGCCGGCCTGGCCACCCGCGACGTCGCCGAGACCGCGCGCGACACGCTGCGGTGGCTACACGCCCTTCCGGAGCCGCCCTCGGACGCCGGCCTGTCCCGCGATGACGAGGCCGAACTTCTGGCCAAATGGCGGACCCGCACGGCGTAGCACCCGTGTCGGGTTTGGGGTTTTCTCCGGGGGAATTTGCCGTAGCCTTGCACGGTTGATCCCAACGTACCCACGTAGTGACCGAAATGATCTTTATGCAGAAGGCATCCGAGACGCCCGGTCATTACGAACTCTTTACAACGCAGGTGAACCAGTGCAGGTCCCCATGCGTTTGGGTAAGTGGTGTACATCTCAGCGGTCGGTACCCCGATCGGCCGCTGAAATCGGAATCAACTGCCGATGTGTCCTGTTGTGATGGGAGCAGCACCCCGGGGGGTGCCCGGTTAGAGACGGGGCGGTGTGGGGAACGCGACAAAGACGACGGGGGAGGGCCCGAAGTGGAGAACATGACGGTGATGCGGACGGGCGAGGTCGCTGAGGAACGCGACCTGGTCGGTGTATATCTGCACGAGATCTCCAAGACGCCACTCCTCGACGCCGCGCAGGAGGTTGCCCTCTCAAAGGCGGTGGAGGCCGGTCTCTACGCTGAGCATCTGCTCGACAACGACGCCGAGCTCCCCGAAGGTGCCACCCGCGAAGAGCTGGAGCGCCTGGTCGTGGAGGGCGAGCGAGCCAAGGACCAGTTCATCCGAGCCAACCTCCGGTTGGTCGTGTCGATCGCCCGCCGGTACGTCCGGTCCGGGATGCCGATGCTCGACCTGATCCAGGAGGGCAACACCGGTCTGGTTCGGGCCGTGGAGAAGTTCGACTACGTGCGAGGATACAAGTTTTCGACGTACGCGACGTGGTGGATCCGCCAGGCCATCAGCCGGGCGATCGCCCAGCAGGAGCGCACCGTGCGACTGCCGGTACACCTGGTCGAGGACGTCAACCGGATGCGCAGCGTGGCTCGCCAGCTCACCCGTGAGCACGGCAACGAGCCCGAGCCGGAGCAGCTGGCCGCCGCCCTGGGCGTGCCGGTCGAGCGGGTCAACGAGCTCAAGCGCTGGTCGCAGGACACCGTGTCGCTGGACACGCCGGTCGGCGACGACGGCGACACGAAGCTCGGTGACCTGGTCGCCGACTCCGACGCTCCGTCGCCGGAGGACCTGGTCCTGGCCGCGCTGGAGCGCCAGCGCATCGAGAGCCTGCTCAACCACCTCGACGACCGGTCGGCCGGCATCATGCGGGCGCGGTACGGCCTCGAGGATGGGCGGGAGCACTCGCTGACCGAGGTGGCGTCGCGGTTCTCGCTGTCGCGGGAGCGCATCCGCCAGCTGGAGATCCAGGCGCTGGGTCGGCTGCGCGAGCTGGCCCGGGCCGAGGGCATGCAGGCCGCATAAGGAGCGCGAAAAGGAGCCGGACCGTAGCGGTCCGGCTCCTTTTGTGTTTCCGGAGTTCCGCTTGCACGCCCAACTCGGCGATCTTGATTCCTGGGTGTCGTTCTGGTGACACCTCACAGTCAAGATCCGTGAGGTACGGGCAGAGCGCCGGCCGTGCGTGGCACGATCGCCGTGACTGATAGGGCAGACACGCATGGAACCGGTCTTACGACCTTCGGCTTCGGGTCAGGACCACGATCACGCCGGCGGCGCCGGCGACCAGGATCAGCCCGATCAGGGCCAGGATGACCACGAGCGCCGTGCGGTTGGTCGTCTTGTCCTTTGCGACCGGGGGCCGCGCCCCGTCCGGTGTGGGTGCCGCAGTGGTGGGCGCGGTGCTGGCCTGCAGCGGGGGAACGTTCGCCGTCAGGGCCGCGACCGGGTCGACGATGCCGAAGCCGTACTGCTCGTCCCGACCGGGCGGGCCCTTGTCGATGGCTGTAGCAGTGATCCGGTGAATGACCTCGGCGGCCGAGAGCTGCGGGTACTTGGCCCGGACCAGGGCCGCGACGCCAGCGATGATCGCGGTCGCCTCGCTCGTGCCGGTGCCCTTCCCGTACTTGTTGCCCGGGGCCGCGGTCGCGACCTCCTGGCCCGGCGCCGAGATCGCGATCTCCTTGCCGGTGACGGAGACGGCCGCGTGGTTGCCGGCCTGGTCGACCGCTCCGACCGCAAGCACACCGGGGTACTCTGCCGGACCGCTCACCCTTCGTTCCAAGGGTTGGTTGCCCGCGGCGGCCACGATGACGATGTCTGCGGCCTGCGCCTGCTCGATCGCCTGCTCCAGCTTTGGAGACCGGCTACCCCCGAACGCCAGGCACAGCACCTTTGCGCCGTGCTGGGTCGCCCAGTCGACACCGGCAACGTCGCGGTCCCCGACACCGAACTTTCCCGACCTGGCCCGTACCGGGAGAACGGAAGCCTTGGGGGCAATTCCAAGAATTCCTGCGCTGCCGTGACCATGGGCGGCGATGAGGGCAGCCAGCGCTGTTCCATGGCCATCCTCGTCCCCCCGCCCGTCTCCACCCGGGTTCACGAGATCGGTCCCGGACAAGACGCTTCCGGTCAAATCCTGGTGCGCCCCGTCCACGCCCGTGTCGACCAGACCCACCACGACGCCGTCGCCTTGCGTCTGCTGATGCGCTTGGTCGATGTGGAGGAATCCGAGCTGCCACTGGGCGTCTCGGACGGCGTCGGCATGCACTGGTGTAGTCGGGAGCAGGATCGCCGCGACGACGCCGAGCGCCAGGACCGCTCGGGCGGGAACCGTCACCTGTCGATGCCGATCACGCCCGGACCAGGCTCGTGCCGTTGCGGAGTGGTGTCCGGCTCCAGGACAGACGGCCCACCTTCGGCCACCGCCCACGGATCGTCGGGGTCGAAGTGGTTGGCGTCCTGACCGGTGCCCGAGCGGCGACGGGCCGCTGCGCCGTGCATGCCACCCGCTTGCGCCGCTCCACCGGCCTGGCCGCCTATGACGCCGCCTACCGGTTTGGCCCGTGGCCCACCCGTCGGGGCAGCCCGGCCCGCCGGGGGTGCGGCTCCGCCGATCACGCCGCCCGGCGCGACCATCGACCGGCCGTGCGCCACGGCTTCACCGAACGGACCACGTCCGGCTCCGCCAGGCCCCGCCACCGGCCGTGGGGTCGGCCCCTTTCCTCCCACCGGACCCGGCGTCAGGCCCGGTCCCAACGGTCCCAGCGGTCCGATCACCGGAGGGGGGTACCCGCCCGGTGGCGGCGTGATGGGAGGCGGGGGTGGCGGAGGCGGAGGTGGAGGCGTGATCACGGTGCCCGGCGGTGCGGCACCCCCGCTCAGCACAGGACCAGTCGTCGCGTCTGAACCGATCGTTGCCCCTGGAGGCGGCGGCTCCGACACCGGCGGGGGCGGAATGTGCGGCGGAGTCGCCCAACTGCTGCCCGGGCCGCTCGCGCCCCCGATGCGACCGCCGGATCCGCTTCCGCTTCCGGACTGCTCGTTGCCAAAGGGAGTGATCTCGTCGCTGCGGGTGGGGTTCGGGTCGAACGGTACCGGGACGGCCATCTTGCTGGTGTTCTCGAAGACCGTCTTGTCGGATTCGGCCATGTGCTTGGCCGCCTGCTCGGTGAGCTGCTTGCGCCAGTCGTCCGGGACGTCAGGTGAGAGGTCGATCAGCCCGAGGATCGTGGGCGGGTTGTCCTCTTTGTGCTGATACTTCTGCCACTGCTCGTGCAGCGTGCTGATCTCGTTGCGCGCCTTCACCAGGGCCTGGTTGACCCCGCTCAATGCCTCGCCGTTGGCCAACGCGTCCTGAGACATCTGCTTCATCGAGCCGAGCAGGTTGTCCACGTAGTCGAGGAAGACGCCGGCTGCCGGACTGCGCGTCGGCGGCCATTTCGCGGCCAGCTCCTGGCGGCATGTCTGCAGCTCGCCCATGTGGTACCCGAGGAGGTCGTGGGTGTTTTGCCACGTGACCACCTGCTGGTAGGCGTCCGTGGAGCCCTCGTGCTGGAGCATGTTCCACAAGGTCGGCACGTCGAACGCCGCCCAGTTGACGCACCAACCGCCGTACTTCTCGTCGCCCGAGCTCATTCGGCCCTCATCCGTCCCCGCTGCCGTGCCTGCGCCGCCGCGTCGGCCGCGGCCTGCTCCGCCTGGGCGGCCCGGATCGCGCCGCCGAGAGCGTTGCTGACCTCCTTGGCCGCTGCCTCCGAGAGCGCGTCGGCGTCGGAGTATCTCTTGGCGATCTCGCGCACCGCGGTGGTCAGGATCTTCGATGCGTTGACGTATGCGGTGAGCTGCTCGGTCACTCCGACCAGGCAGTCGTGGTATTTCAGCTTGGCCGCGTGCACGTCACCGCTGCGGCTGACAGCGCCGAACGGCACGCCCTTCGCGTATGAACTGGCAAGCCGGTCAGCGTGCGGCTTGAAGTTCTGGTCGACCTCGGCGTCGACGGCCCCCGCAAACGTGTGCAGGCCATCGACCTCTACGTGCGTCTCTTTCAGGTCGCTCGTGAACGTTGGCGGTTCAACAGGCTCCGGCATGCGTCGCACCTCCCCAGTACGGCCCCCGTGTCATGCGCCTCTGAGGGTAGCGGATGACCAACACCCCGTGCATCGGCGATCCGTCGCCTGTGGACAGCGACCGGCGTTCAGTACGGGTTGCCGCACACCTTCCAGGCGCCGCCTTCTTCGACCAGCTTGATGGTGTGCCGGTTGGACTTGCCGTCGGCGTACGTGAGGTTGACGCTCGCGGTGCCCTGGTTGGAGATCACCACGGCGGTGTCCACGGTGTGCGAGGCGAGCTTGCCGCGGGCGGCGACGTATTCGGCGAACTGCTCCCGGGTGAACTTGCCCTTGGTCGCCTCGCACAGGCTGTCGTAGGCGGCATTGGTCTGGCCGGCCTCGATGTTGCCGAGGAACGTGTTGACGCTGTCGCGCGCGGGGCCGGACTTCTCGGTGCCGGTCTTGGCGGCCCGGTAGAGCGCGTATCCGCCGACGGCGCCGCCGATGCAGCACAGCGCCACGATGACCCCGATGACGATGAGCACGATCTTGAGCGTGTTGGACTTCTTCGGGGGCGGCGGCCCATATGGCGGGGTGGGCGGCCCGTACGGCGGGTTGTACGTCATGTCCGTGCAGCGTAGCCCGCCCACTCAAGGGCGGTTGGCCACCACGAAGAGTCGCGGGAAGGGCAACACCGTGCCATATGGGCGGCTCGGGTACCGCTCGCGGAGGCGCTCGGCGACCTCGGCGCGGAATGTCGCGAGCGCGTTGGGGTCGTTGGCCAGCGCGTCGAGGTACGGCCGCAGCCCGGTGCCGGCGAACCACTCGAGGACCGGGTTGAACCCGGGCAGCACGTGCAGGTACGTGGTCTCCCAGGCGTTGACGGTCAGGCCGGCACGGGCGAGGACGTCGAGGTACTCGGCGCCGGACAGGATCGGGCTGATGCTGCGCGGGCCGACGCTGGTGGCGACCGGGGCGAGCCGGTCGGCCCAGACCGGGGACGTCGAGACAGCCCGGAACACATCGTTGGCGGCCAGGTCATGGGACACCGGCACCTGGATGGCGAGGGTGCCGCCAGGGGTGAGGGCCGCCGCCCAGTCCGGCAGCAGGTTGGCGTGGCCGGCAACCCATTGCAGCGCGGCGTTGGAGACGATGACGTCGATGGTCCCGGGCTTGGGCCGCCAGGTGGCGATGTCCCCGATACCGAATTCGAGGCGCCCGGGCCGGGTGTGCCGGGCGGCGGCGGCGATCATGCCGGGGGAGGAGTCGAAGCCGTACACGTGGGCGTCCGGCCAGCGGTCGGAGAGCGCGGCGGTGACGGTGCCGGGGCCGCATCCGAGGTCGACGACCGTGCGGGGATCGACGGTCGGGATCTGGGCGACGAGATCGTGGAACGGGCGGGCCCGTTCGGCGGCGAACCGCTCGTACTGCGCCGGATCCCAGGACACGCCCTCAGCATGATCGCGGGGGACCGGACGTGTCCAGTCCCCCGCGATCGTGGTCGAGCTACGGGCGGCCGTACCCGTATGGCGGCATCATGTTGACGCTGGCCAGCTTTACCGACTCCCCAGGTTGC